>WNFD01000436.1_pt1 | contig 53160 bp, 43 predicted proteins | sample 5400491 | NCBI WGS metagenome assembly WNFD01 (sample SAMN13153343, study PRJNA577476) | soil metagenome | isolation source: 120 cm saprolite under Douglas fir tree site 2 hole 2 replicate 2 | place: USA:California | collected 2015-04-18
CCGCGCAGGCATGGCTGCGCGCCACGAGGGAGGCGATCGCGTCCTGCGAGTGCGAGGCCGGCTGCCCGTCGTGCATACAGTCGCCCAAGTGCGGCAACGGCAACGCCCCCCTCTCCAAGCCCGGAGCCCTCACCCTCCTGGAAACCCTCCTCAAGCGCCGGTCGGCATAGCTACGGTGCCCGGCAGCCAAAACCGAACGCCGGGCACCGCAGCTACACCTCCCGCGCCACGTCACTTAGCCACCCGGGGACCATCAAGAACGCAACCCTGGCGAGAGCCTCACCAACCCCGTCGGGAGTCCCACCGGGGGGTGTGGGGCGGTTGTTTGCGGCACTCCTGCCAGTCCCGCGGCCTGACGGCCAGAACGCCATCAGCGGGAACCGTCACCGCCAGCCCTGAGCCCAGCCCGGGATGGACCGGTAGAAGGCGAGCGGCGGGGACTGTCGACCGGAGGGGGCCGCGCGGGGGGTCCGGGGGGTCGTCCCCCCGGGCTGGTATCACCAGGCGGGGAAGGTGGGCGGTCCCACCGAACATGAGGAATTTAGGGCGACCCCCGCCGGGGGGGAGAGCGGGGGTCGCCGTTACGGTCCGGCTCTGGGGGGGAGAGCCGGTCCCGTCATACGGGAAAGCTTATCTGGACTTAGTCGGTCTTGCCGACATCGACATCGCCGCCATCTGTCTTCGGTGCAGTGGTTTACAACATATGCTGCCTGACCGTGGACAGTTCCGTCGAGCCGGTAAGTTCATCTGCGGCCGCATTTTTTGACCTGGACAAGACGATCATCTCGAGATCGAGCACTCTGGCGTTCGGCCGCACGTTCTACCGGCACGGCCTGATCAGCCGCGGCGATGTGGTCCGGAGCGCATTTGCCCAGCTCATCTTCCGCATGGGTGGCGCTGACCACGAGCAGATGGAACGCATACGTGCGCACGCGAGCAGGCTCTGCCGCGGCTGGCAGGCCGAGCGGGTGCGAGACATAATCGGGCGATACCTGGACGAACTGATCCTTCCGTACGTTTACGCGGAGGCCAAGGCCCTGATCGCCGAGCATCGCGTCGCAGGTCAGGACGTCATCATCGTGAGCACGTCCGGCCACGAGATGGTCGATCCGATCGCCGCCATGCTGGGCGCTGACGCCGTGATCGCGACGCGGATGGAGGTCGCGGACGGACATTACACGGGCGAGATGGACTTTTACGCTTATGGCGAAGCGAAGGCGAACAGGGTTCGCGATCTCGCCACCGAGCGCGGCTACCGGCTGGAGGACTGCTACGCCTACAGCGACTCGGCCACCGACCTGCCGCTGCTCGAAGCCGTCGGGCATCCGCATGCCGTCAACCCTGACCGGGCACTTCGTCGGATTGCCGAGCGGCGCAGCTGGCCTGTTCTCTGCTTCGCGCCGCACTCGCAGCCCAGCCGGCGGTCGGCGCGGCAGTACATCCCAGGGGGACGACCCCCTGAAAACCCCCGCCAGCACATCCCAGGGGGACAACCCCCTGAAAACCCCCGCCAGCACATCCCAGGGGGACGACCCCCCGAAAACCTCCGCGCGAGCCGCTCCGGAGGCCACGGCACGGCCTGGGGGAACGACGCCCCCGCTCCCTCCGGCCGGCACATCCCCGGGGGGCAGACCCGAACCCCCATGATCTGAAACTGCTTGGTTCAGGCATGTAACGCAGCGAAACGATCGACATCACGAATCGGTTACGCCCAGGTCTTCTCATGCGGCCGGATTCGTCGTACAAAGAGGTTACGGACGCAGGACGTCCGGACACGGCAGCCAGGCACCCACGCGCGACCAGCCGCGGGAGGCGTGTCGCGGCAGGTAAGGTCGCAGCTGGCACGCAGCACGGTCACCTGCCCGGCAAACAGACGTTGCACGCTTGGTAACCCGGTGTGACGTGGCATGCGGCGGCGCCCCTCCCAGGGGCGCCGCCGGCGTCCCCTGCTCGCAGGCCTTCGGCCTGCTTCGCCGGAGGTCGCAATTCCAGCCCGGGGGGACGACCCCCCGGAACCCCCCGATGCGGGGGAGAACCCCCGCACCCCCCTTCCGTGGTGGCAGCGCTGCTTGCGCTGCGGACACCTCGTTCGAGTAATGATCATTTAAGCGTCACGGTCCGCCAGGCAGACGCTCTCCGCGCAGCACCCGTCTCCTGGGACTCTTGCGTCCGGCACGCGATAGCGCTGAACTGGTGAGGCGCGGTAACGCGGGATGCTGCCGGATGCGGATGTACGGTTCCGTCAGATACCCGGCACCCAGCGGCTCTCGTAACACCGAGTAGTGCCCGGAATGGACCTACTTGATACTGTTATATATGTATATCGTGATATGTAGTGCCACTTGGAGCACCTCTAGATGCCGATAAAAAAGAGCGAAATTGACCCGCAGTATGCCGTGAAGGCCGCGGCAGCAGCCGCCCTGCCGTAGAGAGCCGCGTCCCGGCCGATACAGAACGGAGTCAGCGTTGACCAAGGAGACTCTTTCCAACCTGCTGCACGAATCACGCCGGTTCGAGCCGCCGCCGGAACTCGCCGCGTCCGCCAACGTGACCGCGGCGGCCTATGCGGAGGCAGCCGCCGACCGGCTGGGCTTCTGGGAGCGCCAGGCGCACAGGCTCAGCTGGGACAAGCCGTGGGAGCAGGTGCTCGACTGGTCCAACCCGCCGTTCGCCAAGTGGTTCACCGGCGGCAAGCTCAACGTGTCAGTGAACTGCCTGGACCGGCACGTGGCCGCCGGCCGGGGCGGCAAGGTCGCCTACTACTGGGAGGGCGAGCCAGGCGACTCCCGCGTGATCACGTACGCCGAGCTCAAGGACGAGGTCTGCCGGGCCGCGAACGCCCTCACCGAGCTCGGCGTGCACAAGGGCGACAGGGTCGCGATCTACATGCCGATGATCCCGGAAACGGTGGTCGCGATGCTGGCCTGCGCCAGGATCGGCGCCCCGCACACGGTCGTGTTCGGCGGCTTCTCCGCTGACGCGCTCAGCGGCAGGATCCTCGACTGCGACGCCCGCGCCGTGATCACCGCCGACGGCGGATACCGGCGCGGCGCGGCGAGCGCGCTCAAGCCTGCCGTGGACGACGCCCTCGAGCAGTGCCCGGACGTGCGCAGCGTCCTTGTCGTCCGGCGCACCGGCCAGGACGTGGCGTGGACCGAGGGCCGCGACGTCTGGTGGCACGACGCGGTGGCACGGCAGAGCGCCGAGCACACCGCTGAGCCGCACGACGCCGAGCACCCGCTCTACGTCATGTACACCTCGGGCACGACCGCCAAGCCGAAGGGCATCCTGCACACCACCGGCGGATACCTCACCCAGGTCGCCTGGACGCACCACGCCGTCTTCGACGTCAAGCCGGACGCGGACATCTTCTGGACGGCGGCCGACATCGGCTGGGTGACCGGCCATTCGTACATCGTCTACGGGCCGCTCGCCAACGGCGTGACATCCGTCATGTACGAGGGCACGCCTGACGCGCCGCACCGCGGCCGCTGGTGGGAGATCATCGCAAAGTACAAGGTCACGATCCTGTACTGCGCCCCGACCGGGATCCGGACGTTCATGAAGTGGGGCGAGGACATCCCCGCCAAGTTCGACCTGTCCAGCCTGCGGCTGATCGGCTCGGTCGGCGAGCCGATCAACCCGGAGGCATACATCTGGTACCGGACCCACATCGGCGGCTCCAGGGTCCCGGTCGTGGACACCTGGTGGCAGACGGAGACCGGCGCGATCATGATCAGCCCGCTGCCCGGCGTCACCGCGGGAAAGCCAGGCGCCGCGATGCGGCCGCTGCCCGGCATCGTCGCGGACGTCGTCGACGACACGGGCCAGAGCGTGCCGGACGGAGGCGGCGGGTTCCTCGTCATCAGGGAACCATGGCCGTCCATGCTGCGCACCATCTGGGGCGACGACGAGCGGTACATCACGACGTACTGGTCCAGGTTCGACGGGCTGTACTTCGCCGGTGACGGCGCCAAGAAGGACGAGGACGGCGACCTCTGGCTGCTCGGCCGCGTGGACGACGTCATGCTCATCTCCGGGCACAACATCTCCACCACGGAAGTCGAGTCCGCTCTCGTCTCTCACCCCGGCGTCGCGGAAGCCGCCGTGGTCGGCGCGACGGACCCGATCACCGGGCAGGCGATCGTGGCGTTCGCGATCCTGCGCGCCGATTCCGAGGACAGGGCGGGCGAGCTCGTCGCCGAGCTGCGCGATCACGTCGCCAAGGTGCTCGGCCCGATCGCCCGGCCGCGGCAGATCCTGGTCGTCGCCGAGCTGCCCAAGACGCGCTCCGGCAAGATCATGCGTCGGCTGCTGCGCGACGTGGCGGAGAACCGCTCCCTCGGCGACGTCACCACGCTCAATGACAGCAGCGTGATGGAGCTGATCCGGGACAAACTGCCCAGCGCGAAATCGGAGGAGTAACGAGCGGTGGCAGTTTTCTAGATTACCTAACGGGTACGCGGTGGCGCGGTTCCCCGGATCGCGCCATCAGTGCTGGAAGGGCCGGCCCGACGGGGCGCCCGGCTCGCTCCACTCGTGCTCTCGCGGGTGCGCCGACCGCCATGGCGCTCCCGTTCGGCATGATGTTGTCTGTTGTCCTGCGCCCGTGGCACTTTGCTGTTCATCGGCGGTTCGGCTGAGCGCGATGGGACGTTCCGGCCAGAGTGGCTATCGCGGTCGGAGCCGCGCGTCGTTGCCGCGCGTGGTCATCCTTGATGCTGCGCACGGGCGCGGAACCGGGTAGCGCGGGGGTGGGAGAGACTTGGTAACTGAGCCCACGATTGGAGAACACGCGATGGTCCAGAGCGGAACGCCGCAGCATACGGGGAGCGACCAGTCCCTGGGCGACCTCGTGGCACTTGCCCTCAAGGACGTTACCCAGCTGATCAGGTGCGAGGTCGATCTCGCGAAGATAGAACTCCGCTCGGATCTCCGGCGGCTCGCCCTGGCCGGCGCCCTCCTCGGGGCCGGCGCGTTCGTCGGCTGCCTGGTGCTCGTGCTCGCATGCTTCGCGTTTGCCTACGGCCTGATGGCGCTCGGTGTCTGGTCATGGGCCGCCTTCCTCCTCGTAGCCGCCACGTGCATCGCGGCGGCGTTCGTCGCCGGGCTCATCGGTGTCATGAGGATGCGCGGCCTCTCCGGGCTGCGCCGGACGCGGGAATCCGTCCAGGACGGCCTCGCCATGCTGCGGCGTGACGGCGATCAGCCCGCCGTCACAGCCGCAAGCGCAGAGTGAACGCGATGGCCGTAGGTGTGGACTCCACGGTGTACATCGACGGACCGTGGACACATCGCTCGGTTAGCGCCAACGGAACCCGCTTTCATCTCGCCGAGGCCGGTGACGGGCCCCTGATCCTGCTGCTGCACGGCTTCCCCGAATTCTGGTGGGCGTGGCGGCATCAGCTGATCTCGCTGCCAGGGGAGGGCTACCGCGTCGTCGCCCCCGACCTGCGCGGGTACGGCGGCACCGACAAGCCGCCGCGGGGATACGACCTGATCACCGCCGCGGCCGACGCGGCCGGCCTGGTCCGCGCGCTCGGGGAGGCGAACGCCGTCGTGGTCGGCCACGACTGGGGGGGCCTCGTCGCGTGGACGATGGGCGCGTACTTCCCTAAGGTTGTCCGCCGGCTCGCGGTGGTATCAGTGCCGCATCCGATGCGGATGCGTTCCTCTGTGCTCGCCGACCCTCTCGGCCAGGGCCGCCACAGCGGGTACGCGGTTGGCTTCCAGATTCCCGTACTGCCCGAGCGGCAGCTGGTTCGCGACGACGCGTGGCGCGTCGGGCGCATGCTCAGGGAATGGTCAGCACCCGGGTGGCCGGACCAGGAAACCGAGCGTAGATACCGGACGGCGATGCGCATACCGTCTGTCGCGCACTCGGCGCTCGAGTACCACCGGTGGTTCGTGCGCTCCAGGCTGCGGCCAGACGGGCTGCGCTACGCGCGCCGCATGCGGGCGCCGATCCAGGCACCGACCCTGCAACTGCACGGGGCGGTCGACACCTGCGTGCTGCCGCGCACCGCGCGGGGCTCCGGGCGGCACGTGGAGGCGCCCTACCGCTGGCGCATGATCGATGGTGCCGGCCACTTCCCGCACGAGGAGCAGCCTGGGCGGTTCGACGCCGAGCTTGGCGGCTGGCTCGCTGATCCCGAGCCTGAACGATGACGGGGCCGCCCCTGAACCGGGCGACCGGCGACGACAGGGACAGGGACCCGGCTGGCCGCCCGCGCAATGCCAGGGCGCGGGACGCGCTCGGGCGGCCGCTGCCCCGCGGGGTGGCTGGCGCGGAGCAGATCGCTGACGACCCGGCGCTGCCGCCCCCTGAGGCTCTCACCGTCGCGCAGCGGCTGATCGACTCGGGTCGGCCGTTCCAGGCGCACGAAGTACTGGAAGCGTCGTGGAAGGCGGCCCTCGGCGCCGAGCGTGACCTCTGGCAGGGCCTCGCCCAGATCGCGGTCGGCCTGACCCACGCTCAGCGAGGCAACGCGGCTGGGGCGGCGGCGCTGCTGCGCAGGGGCGCGGACCGGGTCCGCGGGTACGTCACGTCCGGCGCGCAGGTGACGCACGGGATTGACGCGGCAGGGATCGTCGCCGCCGCGGCTGATCTCGCCGCCCGGATCGAGCGCACCGGCCTGGCCGCCGTGTCCGCACCCGACCTCCGCCCGCGGCTGCGGGCCGCCGGCTAACGGCGCCGCTAGTCGCAGCCCTGGGTGGACACGGATGTCGTGCCGGTCTCGCCGGTTCTGGCGTCGTTGCTGACCTGGGAGGCGGTCAGCGCGTAGCCGGTGTCCTTCACGCCCACCGCGGCGGCGAACACGACACCGTAGACGCTGCCGTCCGGCGCGAGCAGCGGGCCGCCCGAGTTTCCCGGCTGGACAATCGCCCTGACCGCGTAGATCTGGCGGGTCACCTGGTTGGTCTGGTAGATGTCCTGGCCGGTCGCGTCCTGGATCCCGCCCACCCTGGCGGCCACCGCGGTGAACGCGTGATTTTCCGGATACCCGGCCACGACCGCATCGGCGCCGCTCCGCGCCTGGCTCGCGAAGTCGAGCGGGGTGAGGTTGAGACCCGGAACGTAAAGCACCGCGACGTCCACCTCGGGGTCGTAGAGCACCACCTGTGCCTGGAATGAGGTTCCCTGCTCGGTGAACACGCGGGGCCCGTCTGTCACCCCGGCCACCACGTGCGCGTTCGTTATCACGTGATCTTGCGCGTAGACGAACCCGGAGCCCTCGATCTGACGGGAGCAACTGGGCGCCGTGCCCATGATCTTGACGATGCTGCCGCGCGCGTTACGCAGTCCGGCGGAGTTGAGCACGCTGTTGTTCGGCGCCGGCACCGTCAGGATGCCTTCCGCGCCGAGCCCGCTGAAAACCTGGGGGAACGGGCCACTGGCCAGCAGCCGCCGGAAGTCGGAGAACATGTTGAGCGCGGGCCTGGGCATGAGCCTGTCCACGGTGCGAAGGACCGTGGAGCCGTTGACCTGACCTGACACCGTGGGGAAGGGCGAGTTCGCGAACGCCGAGCCGATAACCCACGCGATGAGCAGGACAGAGAGCACGCTGACGATGGCACCCCCGGCCGCGTCGACGAGCGTGGCTGACCGCCAGGTCACCCTCGACCGCATCGCGACGCCCACCGTGGAGGCGAGAAACTGGCCGAGCAGCGCGGCCACGACCAGGAGGATCACGGCGATCAGATCCTGCTGCGACTGGACGCTGACCAGCCTGCGAGCGAGGGCAGGGGCGAAGACCGCGCCGATCACCGCGCCGCCGATGAAGCCTGCGAAGCTCAGCACACCGACGATGAGGCCCTGCCGGTAGCCGGACACCGCGAAAGCGGCAGCGAAGGCGATCAGGCCGAGGTCAAGGAGATCACCGCGCACGACCCTAACCGTATAGGGCGATCCTGGGTGCCCGGTGCGGGTTCGGGTGGCAGGTCGTGCACCCTGCCGGAGTCCCAGGGAATCTCCCAGCCGCCGAGCGCGAGCAGCCTGTCCACGAGCGCGGCGGTGAATCCCCAGACCAGCATGCCCCGGACGCGGAACCCTGGCCCGGCCCGGCCGGATGGATGACGTACCGTCAGCCGGCTGGCCGGGTCTGCGAGCTCGGCGACCGCGACCCTCTCGACGGCGGCGACTTCGTCGGTGTCCACGGGAGCGACCGGGCACGGCTCCCGCCACCAGGCGAGCACGGGGGTGACCCGGAACCCGCTCCGCGCGATGAACAGCTCGGGCAGCACACCGAGGACGTCCACCCCCGACGGGTCCACGCCCGCTTCTTCCGCGGCCTCGCGCAGTGCGGCGGCAACCGGCCCCGCGTCCCGCTCATCGATCGCACCGCCAGGGAACGCCGGCTGCCCTGGATGCCGCCGCAGGCCCTGGCTGCGCTCGATCAGCAGCAGGTCGGGACCGTCACCGAAGAGCACGAGGATCGCCGACGGCCTGCCGCCCTCGGCCGGGGGCCGCAGCGGCGGCGGCACCTCCAGGCTCCCGGCAGCGTCGGCCAGGTCGCTCAGCCAGACTGGTACGTCACCCGCCCCGTCGTCTGTCACGAGAACGGCCCGGGTCTTACCAGCGTGCGAGCCGTCTGCTCGTCGACCGGCCCCTCGCCGAACGAAGGGCACAGCCGGGCGATCCCGCACGCGCCGCAGGCAGGCTTGCGCGCATGGCAGACCCGCCGCCCGTGCCAGATCAGCCGGTGCGAGAGCATCGTCCACTCCGACCGCGGGATCAGCGCGCCGACCTCCCGCTCGACCTCCTCCGGGTCGGTGGCGACCGTCCATCCGAACCGCCGGGCAAGCCTGCCGAAGTGCGTGTCCACCGTGATTCCCGGAACGCCGAACGCATTGCCGAGCACGACGTTCGCGGTCTTCCTGCCGACGCCTGGCAGCGTCACAAGGTCGCGGAGCCTTCCCGGCACCTCGCCGCCGAACCGGTCCCGCAACGCGGCCGACAGCCCGATGACCGACTTGGTCTTGGCCCGGAAGAACCCCGTGGGCCTCAGGATCTCCTCGAGGTCCCCGGGATCCGCGGCAGCCATGTCCTCCGGAGTCGGGTACTTGGCGAACAGCGCAGGCGTCGTCAGGTTCACCCGTACGTCGGTGGTCTGCGCCGAGAGCACGGTGGCGACCAGAAGCTGGAACGGACTCTCGAAGTTCAACTCGCAGTGCGCGTCCGGGTAGAGCAGCTCGAGCTCGCGATTGATCTTGCGTGCGCGGCGCACGAGGGCGGTCCGCGACGGGGCATCATCGGTCACGCCGTACAGCCTATTGAGTGGCCAGGCAGCGACCGGCTCTCTTAGACTCCCCAGACGTGGCAGTGACGGCGGTCATCTTCGACTGGGGCGGGACGCTGACGCCGTGGCACAACGTCGACCGCGACGTCCTGTGGCGTGAGGTGTGCGCCGCGCACTACCCGGCCGGCCGGGCAGCCGAGATCGCGGCCGCCATGCTGGCCGCCGAGGATCAGCTCTGGCAGCTGGGCGAGCGGGAGCACAGGAGCGCGACGCTCGACCAGGTCTTCGCTCATGCCGGGGTGACCCCGACCGAGGCACTGCTTGCCTCCTACTACGCGGCGTGGGAGCCACACACGTTCACCGACCCCGACGTCGTAGTCCTGCTGCGGGCGCTGCGGGCGCGGGGGATAAAGGTCGGCGTGCTTTCGAACACCATGTGGCCGCGCGAGCGGCACGAGCTGATCTTCTCGCGGGACAGCGTGCTCGACCTCATCGACGGTGCCGTCTACTCCAGCGAGATCCCGTGGGTGAAACCGCACAAGGAGGCGTTCCGCGCGGCGATGGCGGCCGTCGGGGCCGTCGACCCCGGAACGTGCGTCTATGTGGGCGACCGGCCGATCGACGATGTGCATGGCGCGCAGGCGGCAGGGATGCGGGCGGTGCTCGTCCCGCACAGCTCCGTGCCCGCCTTCCCCGGTGCGGTGCCCGATGGGGTGATCAGCCGGCTTGGTGAGCTGACCGCGCTGATCGGCACCTGGTGAGGCAGGCTCACCGGGGTACCGCCCCGGGCACGATCTGACCAGCGGAGCCGCTACCCAGGGATGAGACTGCCGGGGCTCGCCGCCAGCTGTCCGAGAAGCCCCAGCGGGGGCCCGAAAGGACTGAGTCCTGGCGTCCCGAAGGGACTGGGGCCTGGCGGCTGGGACGGGGGCGTCCGGCCTGGTGCGGGCTTCCCGACCCGCGGCGGGCCCGGCGGGACCAGGACCGGCCGGGGTGCCCCGGCGCCCGGCCGCAGGAGCAGCCCGAGGTCCGGCACGGCAGACGGCGCCGCTCGGGGAGCGAGCGCGCGATCGCCGCCAGGCAGCATGCCTGGCATCACGCCTGGCTGGGCCGGCTCGGCGCGCGGCGCGGACGAGGGGCCGCCGACGGTGGCAGGGAACCCGCCAAGGCCGCCGAGCGCGAAGGCGCCCGCTACCATTGCCGCGGCGCTCGCGGCAAGAGCCGCCGATACGGCGATCTTCCGCCGCCCGGGCCTGGCCGCCTGAGCCGACGGGGCGGGGAATCCCATCTGGTTCAGTGCGCCGGCCCGGCTCGCGGCGAGCATCCTGCTCTCGGCGTGCCCGGGATCGGTCCAGGAGGTCATCATCCGCGATCGCAGGTCCCGCGGGGGCTCCGGCCGGGGGAGCAGGCCGTACACCTTGGCCGCGGAAACGTTCCGCGGCAGGCACCGTGCGCATGCGGGGCACGAGTCCGCGTGCCGTAGGAGGCCCCCGCGCATGGGCGCGGTAAGTGCACCCGTTCCTCCCCATCCACGCAGGATCGCGGCCAGGCCGCCGCACTCATGCCCGCCCCTGCGGGCGAGTACCTCGCTGGCCAGTACCCGCTCCAGGTGCTCGCGGCCGCGCGACAGCAGGGCGCGGGCGTCCTTGGGCCGCGTGCCGAGCACGAGCGCGATCTGGGGCGGATCCATGCCGTGGCGCGTGTCCAGCTCCAGTGCCTCGCGTTCCAGCTGGCTCAGGCTCATCACGGCCTGCCAGGCGATGAGCCGTCGATCGTCATCCCGCTGACCGGGATGGGCCATGATCGCATCGGTGCCCGCGCCAGCGGGCGGCCGGCGGCGGAGGCATTCCACCCGCGAGAGCGCGTAGAGCCATGGCCGGAGCGACCCGGGATCGCCGAGGCGCGCGATATGCGCGTCGGCGACGAGGAAGGCATCACGGAGCGCGGCCTGCGCCGCGTCGCGGTTGTGCAGCATGAACAAGCAGTACTGGTTGAGACTCTCGCCGTGGGCGTCGTACAGGGCGGCGAGCGCCCCGGGGTCGTGCGCCCGCAGCGCCTCGGCAAGCAGACGGTCGCTCATGGCCAGAAACTAGATGCTCCGGGCGCGTTCTTCTACCGGATTGGCCAAACGGGAACGTGAATCCTTCGCTATTTCCAGAATGATTCCAAATCAGGTAAATAACCAGGGTAAATACCAAAATGTTGGTGTGCATAAGCGACCGGATCGTTGCCTATCATGACTTATCCGTCGAAGCATGGACAGCGCACCGATCGAGCCGGAAAGAGCCAGCAGCAAGCGAGCGGGCCAGCGGGCCAGCGTCGCGGTCGGCGGTATTGAAGTGGCGGCCGAGCACAACGGCCGCAACGGAACGGGCGCCCGCTCGCCTGAGCGCTACAGCCGCTGACTGGATGCTCCCGCCGGATGTCCAGGTGTCATCCATGAGCAAGACCGCGCCACCCGTGAGCCGTTCAGATACCTGGAAACCATCAGCGGCCAGATCGCGGGCCGGCGGCTCCTCGCCTGGCCGCGGCGCCAGGCCCGCCCACGGCAGGGCAAGGTACGGGCCGATCAGCCTCCGCAGCGGGTGGATGCCCGGGCGCCCGCGGCCGCTCGGCACGACGGCGAGGTGGGTGGGAGCGGCGATCCTGGCCTGCCGCCACACGCACGGGCCGTGATCGTGCAGGAAGACGAGCAGCAGGGCCCTGAGGGCCGCCTGCGCCGCCTGGGCGCCGTCAAGGCCCGACTTGTAGCGCCACAGATTCTCGGCGTGCCTGGCGCCCTTGAGCGCGTACGAAATCGGGACCACAGCGTCGGCGAGCATTCCTGGCGCGGATTCCTCGTGCAGGTTGCACTGGTAACAGCGGGCGTAGCCGTGGCTTGCGGGCCCGCGGCACGACGCGCAGAGCCCGGCTGCCACGGCGAGCGGCTGATGCAGGTGAGGCGCCTGGCAGCGCACCTGTGCCCGCAGGCGATCCCATGTCATGGCGTGCCTCGCCGGTCGTCCAGGCCGGCCCGCGCGTCTGCCGCGGCCAGCTCCTCGAGCGCGGCGAGCAGCTCACCGCGCCCGGCCACCACCGCTACCCCGGGCAGCCGGGCGAAGTCCCGCGCCCACTCGTGACCGAGCAGCCGCCGCGGCAGCAGCACACCGCGCCCCTGGGCGAGTGCCAGCCTGGCCTGGGCGCTCGCACCGCTGCGCGCCGAGGCCTCGATCACGACGGTCGCCAGGGAGTAGCCGCTCATCACGGCGTTGCGGGCAAGGAAGCTGCCGTCCGCCGGCGGATCGTCGGGCCAGAACTGGCTGATCACCAGGCCGCGGGCAGCGATGGTCTCCTGCAGCCTGGCGTTCTGCCGCGGGTACACGCGCCGGATGCCGGTGCCGATGACCGCCACCGTCCGGCCGCCGGCCCCGAGCGCGGCCGTGTGGGCCGCCGTGTCGATTCCCGCGGCGAGCCCGCTGACCACCGTGAACCCGCCGCCCGCCAGGACACGGGCGGCCTCTGCCGCGAGGCGCAGCCCGGCTGGCGAGGGATGCCGGGTGCCGATGACGGCCACTGCCCTGCGGTCGGCGGCGAGCGCTCCCCGGGTGAAGAGCAGCGGCGGAATCCGCCCGGCGGCGGGGGGTGAGGGGGGGCGCGAAGCGTCGCCCCCCCGGGAGAGCAGGGCGGCGAGCCTCGCGGGGTACTCCGGGTCGAAGAAGCCACGCACGCCGATCCCGTCCGATTCCCAGCCGGCGATCAGGCGCGCGCTGTCGCGTACCGCCGCCTCGGCCGCGTCGCCTGCTGCCGGGAGCATGCCATCAGCGGTGAGCAGCGCGCCATCCCCGGCGATCCGCCGCACGAGCGTGCGCCAGGCTCCGCCGCCGTCCGCGATCTCCCGCGGCAGGCTGTCCGCGCGGGCACCCCGCCGCATCCTCCGGCCGCCGGAGGCCCCGGCTGCCAGCACAAGCGCCACGAGCGCGGCACGGTCTCGCTCACTGGCCCGCGGGCTGGCCCGCACATCTGGATGCATGCGGCCGATGGTAGGCCGGGCCTCTGACGAACCCGCGGCGCTCCAGCGAAGTACCAGGACTGGACCCTGGACTGGTCCAGGACGGCGGGTAGCGTGAGGCGGTGCCCAGCGCGCCTGAACTGCGTACCGCGCGTCTCCTGCCGCGCGGCTGGGGCAGGCTGATGGGAGATCGCATGAACTCTATTGATGCCAGCGGCACGCCTGCGACGGACGCGGTAGGGGCGGACGAGACCGCCGGGCCGGATGTCCGCATGCTCGCCTCCCGCCTCATCTACGAGGACCGCTGGATGCGGCTGCGGCGGGACGAGGTGGAGCGGCGTGACGGCTCACGCGGCACCCACGCCGTCGTCGAGAAACCCGACTTCGCGCTTGTCATCCCTGCCGAGGGAGGCGGGTTCCACCTGGTCGAGGAGTACCGGTACGCGATCGGGCGCCGGACCTGGTCCTTTCCCCAGGGCACATTCCCCGACCGGCGTGACGGCGATCCTGAGGAGCTTGCCCGCCTCGAGCTCGCACAGGAAACCGGGCTGCGAGCACGCGAGCTGGCTCATCTGGGCTTCCTGCACTGCTCCCATGGATTCAGCACGCAGGGCTTCCATGCCTATCTGGCCACCAGCCTCGAACAAGGGCCGCCAGAGCGCGAGATCGAGGAACAGGACATGCGCCACACGTGGGTATCCAGGGAACAGTTCGAGCGGATGATCCTGGACGGCGCCATCACCGACGATTCCAGCCTCGCCGCCTACGCCCTCCTGACGCTCCGCGAACGGCACGCGCCGGTGACTTCGTGAGGCTCACGGAGAAGGCGGCGCGAACCCGGCTGGCCAGCGCTCCCGTCGTGCGCCTCGGCACGGTGTGCTCCGACGGGCGGCCCCACGTCGTCGTCACCGCCTTCGTGCTCGACGACGATCACATCTACACGGCGGTAGACCAGAAGCCGAAAACCACCCGGGACCTCAAGCGGCTGCGCAACATCCGTGCGAACCCGCGGGTCACTGCGCTGGCAGACTGGTATGAGGACGACTGGAGCGCGCTGTGGTGGGTACGCGCCGACGGTCGCGCGTCCATCCTCGACCGGGCGCGGGACATGGCGGACCCGATCCGGCTCCTCATGGACCGCTATCCCCAGTACAGGCAGGCCCCCCCGGACGGCCCCGTCATCGCCATCACCATAGACCGCCTGACCGGCTGGACCGCCGGCGAAGCCTAGGGTCACCCTCGCTGAGAGCCTGGGCGGCGGGGCGGGATCCTGCATCGCGCGCGGATCGCGGATCACGTGCGGTTCGGACAGTCAAGATTGCCCGCGGCGGGTAGCGTAAGGCAGTGCTCAGTGCGCCTGAACTGCGTTCCGCACGGCTCCTGCTGCGCGGCTGGCGGCAGGCCGACCGTGCTCCGTTCGCCGCGCTGAACGCCGATTCCCGCGTCATGGAGCACTTTCCCGCCTGCATGACCCGCGAGGAAAGCGACACGCTCATCGACTGGATAATGGCGGGTTTCCATCAGCGCGGATGGGGATTGTGGGCAGTCGAAGTGGCCGCGACCGGCGAATTTATCGGCTTCACCGGCCTGTCAGTGCCATCCTTCGAGGCGCGATTCACCCCGGCGGTCGAGGTCGGCTGGCGGCTGGCCAGGACAGCATGGGGCCACGGCTACGCCACCGAGGCGGCCCAGGCGGCGCTTGGCGTTGGTTTCGGCCAGGCCAGCCTGGCCGAGATCGTGTCCTTCACCGCAGTAGCCAACGTGCGTTCACAGGCGGTCATGCGGCGGATCGGGATGACCCATGACCCAGCGGACGACTTTGACCACCCCCGGCTGGCAAGCGTTGACCGGCTGCGCCGCCATGTCCTGTACCGGATCCCCGCTGACCGCTGGCGCCACCGAGAGCAGGGGATCGCATGAACTCGCCTGCTGATTCCAGCAGCAAGCCCGCGGCAGAGGCAGCAGTGAACTACAGCAATAGTCCATTCACGCAGTCTGGTGTGTGTGAATGGACCATTGCTGTAGTTGCCCTGACCCGGCGCCGGGTCAGGGCACAGCCACCAGCAAAGCCTGACGTCCGTCCCGTCTCAGCGAGATCCTCCGGGCGCGGCGAGGAGGCCGACGGGGCTCGGCGCCGCGAACTCGATTCGGACGACGGGCTGGCCGCCGGCGCGCCGGGTCACGGCCATGGCGGAGGGAAGGTACGGCGGGCGCTGCGCGCGCAGGAGGCTGAGGATGGCCCGGAGGCCGACGGTGCTGCTGGCCGTATCGCCGGGCGCGGTCACGTCGGCCGCGCGCAGCGCAGCGCCCGCGCTTGCCCCGGGCGGCGGGCCGTCGAACGCGACGACGGAGACGGGCTGGGCCGCCGCGAGGGCGGCAAGCGTGATCAGCAGCCTGGAGTCGATCGAGCCTGCACCGAGTTCCCGCCGGGCCGCCGCGGGGACGCGGACGCGGGGATCGCGCAGCAGCCTGTTCCCCGCGGCCCGCCGGGCCGCCAGGTCCGGGCCGAGCGACGCCAGGTACGCGGCCGCTCCGTCCGGCGCGACGGCGCGTATCTCGATCCGCGCACCGCCCGAGCCGAAACTCGCGAGCACCTCGGGCGCGTACACCCTTGCCAGCCGGCTGCCGAACTGGCTGCGCACGGACACCGTCGCCACGACCACGTCGGAGCCGAGGGGATCGACCGCCGCGGGACGCAGCACGAGCAGGCTTCCCCCCGCGATCCCCTCCGTCCGCAGCGCCGAGCACATCACGAGGTCGCAGCTCACGATCGCGCCATCCCCGACCTGGTGGGCGACCCAGGCCGCGGCCTGACCGCGCATGACCGCCGCCGTCGCGAGGGCGCTGCCGCGCCGGCCATCAGGAACAGCCGCCCTGGCCTCCTCGGAAGACGCGATGCTGGTCAGCCTGGCAGCCGAGACCACCGCGAGGACCACGGCGACCGCCGCGATGGGCAGCCTGCTCCAGAGCCATCTCCCTGGCACGCGTGCCCGCGCGGCTCCGCCAGCATGTCCCCGGTCGCTGGCCTGGACCTTGCCCGGCCCGGACGCCGAGGCCAGCGCCGGCACCGGCACGGGGGCGCCGGACTGGCACTCATCACCGGTTACCCCGCCGACGGGGCCGAGGAGCTGCCTGAGATCCAGGGATCGCTGGTAGTGGCGTTCGGCTTCCGCGTAGTCTCCCCCGGCCTGAGCGACGACGCCGAGACCGTCGCAGCTGCGCGCCATGCCGCTGACGTCGCCGAGCCTTTCGAATGCCTCGAGAGCTTCCCTGAAGCGGTGCCCGGCTTCGGGGTAGTCCCCCCGCATCTGGGCGATCTTGCCGAGCTCGCAGATCCAGGCCGCGCGGCGGGATGACCGGCCGGGAAGCCGGGCCAGCGTGTCGAGAATCAGCGCCGCCTCGTGGTCGAGCGCCCCGAGGGCATGAAGCTGGGCGCAGACACCACGGGTGACGGCTGCCGCCGGGCCCGCGTCGCCGGCCTCCAGCAGGTGGTAACGAACTTCGAGCAGGTCGTTGATGTTGTCCCGCGCGTCTTGCGGCCAGGCGGCGACCCGCCATCGCCAGTATTCGGCGGCACGGCGGTGAGCCGCGGTCACGTCGTCGCCCCGCTGGCCGACGATCAGCCGGCGGTGGATTTCGTTGGCGGTCCAGCGGTGAACGAACACCGCGGCCGGCTGGCCCGGGGGGCCGACGGCGAGCAGGCCGGCTTCCTCGCAGGCCGCGACCAGGCCGGCGAGCCCGGCCGGGGCCTGATAGGGCGGCGCGGGCACTTGCCTGAGCCCGGCAAGCTGTGGTTCCAGCCGGGCCCGCAGGCCGGCCGGAAGTGCGTCAAGGTGAATTGGCCCCGCGATGGTCAGGCCGGCCGCGCCGATGAGGTCGCGGATGCGCCTCGCGGCGCCATGCCTGTCGGGGGTGTACGCGGCGGCCCAGTCGCGGCGGCCGATCTGGAACAGCAGGGCGTTGCGGTCGACCGGGCGACGGTAGGCCGAAATGCCGACGAGCAGTCGCTCAGCGTCGGGGCCGAGCCGGGCCAGAAGCTCATCGAGCAGGACTGCCGCGGCGGCGACCGGCACCGACTCAGCGTGCGCGGCGGTCAGCCCGGACGGCCTGTCAAGCCGCGCGAGAGGATCTGGCTCGCCGGTCCGCGCCTCGATGGCATCGGCGAGCTGGCTCGTCACGTCCGGATAGCGGACGGGGCGCTGCGAGAGCACGGCGTCCAGGTACTCCAGCGCACGGGGATGGCCTCCCGTCAGCCGCCAGGCCTCGGCGATCTGGCGTTCGCGGAGGCGGCCGAGAGCGGGCAGCGACCACGCTAGCCGGGAAGCCTCCTCCCGTGACAGCGGACCGAGAGGGCGGAAGGCCAGGTTCCGCTCAGCGGACCCGGGCAGGGTGAATGTGTAGCGTGAGGTGACAAGGAGCCTGCTCTGGCCGGGCGAGCCGGCCAGGTCGGCAAGCAGCGCGGCAAGCAGCGGGTCGCGGATACTCCAGCCGGTACCGCCCACGGACAGGTTGTCCTCGAAGTTATCCAGGACGACAAGGACGGGTACCCAGGCGAGGACGTGCTCGCGGAGACCGGCCAGCCTTCCTGCCCAGGGCAGGTCGACGCGGGCGGCCGCCTCCAGCGCCTGCTCCGTCCGCTCCGCGAATCCGGTGCCTCCCGCCAGCCCGGCGGCATGCAGCCGGGGGGATACCGCGGCGGCGAACGCGGCGAGGAGTCCGTCCGCCGTTACCTCGCTACTGATCGCAATGATCGCGGGGGCCGGCTCGAGGCGGCGGACCCGCTCGACGACCTTGGCCGCCAGCATGGTCTTTCCCACCCCGCCGATGCCGTGCACGACGATGCCGGCTACGCCGGAGCTGACCAGCTCGGCCGCCCATCCCGCCCGCTCGCGGTACCGCCCGACGAACTCACCGGCCGGACGCGGCACCAGCCCGTCTAATGCCGTGAGCCGACCGGGCGGTACCGACGGCGGCTGCGGCCAGGTGGCCGAGCTTGGCTCAATCAGTAATTCGACATCACCAACACGCACAGAAATGGCCTTCGCCACCACGTTGCCCCCCTCCTGGCAATCCGGGCAGTAGCGATACCAATGATGTATAGCACGCCGACCGAGGACAAAGGGCCTCGCCGGCAAAGGTCGCGTATCTGCCTCACAGGTTCGCTACTGGCACGCACTCCAAACTGCCCCGGTTAGGCTCTTCATATCGCCCGGTATTGACTTGTATCGGCGGATAAAATACCTAATACCTCCCTGAGGACGGTTACCGCAGACGCGATTCGCGAGGTGATCACCTTCCGGCACGCGGTCCCCGGCCGCTGCGGAAGCTGGCCCCCGATCCCCGCGTGTCGCGTCTCCAGAGCACCCTCACGCGGCGGCTGCCACCAGAGCAACCCCCTTTCAGCCGTCGCCGAAGGGACTGTCAGGCTGGGTGGAACAGCAGGCATCATCCGGTCGTTTGCACCACCGTCAGGTGCAGCAAACGGGGTCACGGAGAGTAGCCGTCGTGCTTCGCATCCATTTCACGCAGGAAGATCTGGGGCGTACCCGCCTGGCCGCGGGTCCCAAGCCGATGTGGGAGGTGCTGCTCAGCCTGCACAAGCTTGGTGACCGTCATGGCACGCTTGTCTTCGATGAGTGGCGGCGGCGTGTCCGTGCCCGGCTGCCCGCCGCGACCCGGTGGCTGCTCGAGGTCGCACCGCCGCGCGGGTACTCGCCCGACTTCCTGACACCGGCAGCCGACGCCGCGGACCTGGAACAAGAACTGGATCTTGTCCTGTCAACGCCAGGCCGCCGGATCCGCGCCGACCTCGGTCAGCTGGCCACCCAGCAGCCGGTGCGCGGGCAGGTCGCCGCCCTGGCCCACGGCACTCACGGCTCCCTGCACGAACTGGCCGCGGCCATCCGCAGCTACCACCGAATCAGCCTCGCCCCGTACTGGCCGCAGATCCAGGTTTGCGTCCAGGCCGATCTCGCGGCTCGCACCCGGAGCCTCGTGCACGCGGGCCTGGACAAGGTCCTGTCTGACCTGCACCCGCATATCCGCTGGCAGCCACCCGTGCTGGAGATCCCGTTCGCCGTTGACCAGGATCTCCATCTGGACGGGCGCGGGCTGCTGCTCGTGCCCTCCTTCTTCTGCTGGAAGAAGCCAACCACGCTCAAGGACCCGGCGCTTGCCCCGGTGCTCGTCTTCCCGATCGAACACGATCTCACCTGGCTGCACCGGCCGCCGGCGACAGCGCGGGAACGATCGCTCGCCGCGCTGCTCGGGCACACGCGAGCCCTCGTCCTGGCGGCCATCGCGGCCGACTGCTGCACGACTACCCAGCTCGCCCAGAGGGCCGGCATATCGATCGCCTCGGCAAGCCAGCACGCCACGGTGCTGCGAGACAGCGGCCTGATCACAACGCGCCGCAGGGGAAGCTGCGTCATCCACGCCATCACGTCCCTCGGCACCTCCCTGATCGCAACGAGGACCGGGCCCCGCACCCCCGCTCTCAGCGGTGCGGGATAGATTCGGGCCAGCGGGCGGAGATCGGTGAGCGCTTCCGCAGGTCGTCACGGATGTCGTCACCGAGCCGGCGGGTCTCCCTGCGATTGATCAGGGCGCCGACCGCGGCGCCGGTGAGCAGCGGGCCGAGCGAGACCATGCTCCTGCCCACGCGGGCAGCGAGCCGGCGCTGCAGCCGACGCCGCAGCGGCGAACCCATCGCGAGAACCAGGCCGCCGGGGGCCAGGCCAACGCCGCGGCGGCGCGCCCACGCCCCCACGTACGCGGTCATGCGGTCCGCGACCGTGCCGGACGCCCGCATGCCGTACACCTCGTGCAGCTCCGCGACCAGCTTGATCTCGATCCCCACCACGGCCAGCGTCTCCGTCGCGACCTCGACGGGGAAGGCAGGCAGCACGGGCAGCACCGACCATGCCCCGACCGCGGCGCCCACGGCGGCGCAGGCACGCGACGCGCCGTCGATCAGCGCGTCGGCGATCTCCTCAGGGGATAGCCCAGGGAACTGCGCGCGCAGCGTCCCCTGATCCCGCACGGGCAGCCGCGGAGCCATGGCGAGCACCTCCGCGGCGAGCCAGCGGCTCCCCCACGCCGCGCCGTGCCCCGTAGCCCGCGCGCCATGCCGCGCCGCGGCGGAAAGCGAGGCGGCCAGCCGGCGCAGGCGGCGTGCCCGGCCGGCCTGCGTGACCTCGCCTACCAGTTCGGCAACCCGCTCAGGCAGCGCGTCCCCGCGTGCGTGCGCCACGTCACCGGTTTCGCCGCTCGTAGCCTCCATGACACGGGATTACCCCGCACGCCGCGTCGCACGCAAGATCCGGGCGCAGCGGGTTCCTGGCCTGACGGCGTCACCGCGCTCCCGTTAGGCATAAAAGATCTCAGAATTTAGCCGAACGGGGACGCGGTGGCGGTCCGCGCCACGAGCGCATGGCACGGCGAACGGGCACGTCGTCACGTATGGTGGCGGGCATGGCGGACGCCAAGGTGATCTTGGAGGTGGCAGGGCGGGAGGTGACTGTCACCAACCCCCACAAGATCTTCTTTCCGCGCACCGGGCACACCAAGCTCGACCTTGTCCGCTACTACATGGCGGTCGCCGGCGGGGCGATCGGTGGCGTCGCCGGCCGGCCGATGGCGCTGAAGCGCTTCGTGCACGGCGCCGAGGGCGAGGCATTCTTCCAGAAACGGGCGCCCGCGAGCCACCCGGAGTGGATCGAGACGGCGGAGCTGAGCTTCCCGTCCGGGCGGACCGCGAGCGAGATCGTGGTCCGTGACGCGGCGCAGCTTGCCTGGGTGGTCAACCTCGGCTGCATCGACCTCAACCCGCATCCCGTGCGCGCTGGTGACCTCGACCATCCTGATGAGCTGCGGGTAGACCTCGATCCGGTGCCGGGCGTGGAGTGGCCGCAGATCCTGGACGTGGCCATGGTCGCCAGGGACGCGCTCGAAAGCTTCGGCCTCACCGGCTGGCCGAAGACTTCCGGCTCCCGCGGATTCCACATCTACTGCCGGATCGAGCCCCGCTGGTCGTTCACCGAGGTCCGCCGCGCCGCGGTGGCGCTAGCACGGGAGATCGAGCGGCGGGCGCCGGACGCGGCGACAAGCAAGTGGTGGAAGGAGGAACGCCACGGCGTCTTCGTCGACTACAACCAGAACGCGAAAGACCGGACCACCGCCTCCGCGTACTCCGTCCGCCCCGTGCCGGACGCGCGGGTGTCCACCCCGCTCAGCTGGGCGGAAGTGCCCGGCTGCGAGCCGGCCGCCTTCACCATCGACACCGCCGCGGCGCGGTTCGCCGAGGCCGGGGACCCCTGGGCGGGGATGGACGGGGCCGCCGGATCGATCGAGCCGCTGCTCGAGCTTGCCGCCCGTGACGAGGACGCGGGGGTGCCTGACGCACCGTGGCCGCCGCACTTCGACAAGCAGGCCGGCGAGGCAGCGCGGGTCCAGCCATCGAAGCGGCGCGGCGGCGGCCCCTCGCGGCGGCGGAGCGCGGATGTCCCTGAGGTCCCGCCGCCGGCGCCGGGCAAGGTCAGCGGGCCGACCGGCCGGCGCCGGTCGGCCATGCCGCTGATCGAGATCGCACGGGCGGCCACGCGGGCGGAGGCGATGGAAGGGCTGGAGCGCTGGAAGGCGCGGCACCCCGGGGTGTGGCCGTACCTGGCTCCGGCCGATGTGCTGGTGGATTCGATGCGCGGGCGGAGTTCCACCTGGACCCGGATCCGCCTGAACCTGCGCAGCGTGCCTGAAGCCGAGCGGCCGCCGCAGGAGACGCTCGAGGTTGACTATGACCCCTGGGCGGGAAGCGGCCCCTGAATTCGTTCGCACGTTGACGCGGGCGCCGTCGCCGTTCGGCATAATAAGGAACCCCATGTCCACCTGGTTCGCCGTGCAGATCGTGCGTACCGGGCGGCTGCCCTTGTTTTGCTTTTTCGTCGCGTTCGTCGCGGGGTTCGGCTTCATCCGCCTGTCGGTCCGGCTCATCCGCGCCAGGGTGCGGTGGTGGCCCGGTAACGTCACGGCGGGCAGCGTGCATGTGCACCATGTTGTCTTCGGTGTCGTCTTCATGGTCATCGGCGGGGTCGGCGAGCTTGCCGCTCCCGTCCAGTCGCTGGACTGGCGGTCAGCTCTGGCCTCGGTCTTCGGCCTGGGCACCGCGCTCGTGCTCGATGAGTTCGCGCTCATCCTGCACTTGCGCGACGTGTACTGGACCAGCGCCGGGCGGGTGTCGATCGACGCCGTGTTCATCGCCGCCGGAATCACCGCCCTGCTGCTGCTCGGGGCCAGCCCGGTCGGCGTCGGGAGCGTGGCCGATTACCGGCGGCTGCCCGGCACCGTAGAGTCCGTCACCGTACTCGTGCTGAGCCTCGCCGTGCTCTTCTCGCTTGCCGCGATCACCCTGCTGAAAGGCAAGGTCTGGACGGGCCTGATCGGCCTCTTCCTGCCGCCTGTGTTCTTCGTCGGCGCCGTCCGGCTCGCCAGGCCGGCCTCGCCCTGGGCCCGGTGGCGCTACCAGAAGAACCCGGGGAAACTCGCTAAGGCAAGCCGGCGCGAGCAACGCCTCCGCCGGCCTGTGATCCGGGCGAAGATCCGCATGCAGGACCTGCTAGCCGGCCGCCACGACCGGCCAGCCGCCTGAGCCCCTTCCGGCTAGCTGGGCATCGGGCGATTCGCGGTAATGGGCCACTCCGGCGGGGGCACGCACGCCCTGGCAAGCGGCGCGCTACTGCCAGAACGCGTCCTTGGCGTGGTCTGCGTGTCGGAATGGCTCCATTCCACGCGGAGGGGCTTGACTGGTTCGCGGGCATGGCGGCTCCCGGCACACTGCGCGCAGCCGCCCTAGGACGCGCGGCGGTAGAGGAGTACATGGCGTCCACCGAGTTCGACCCGGAACAGTTCACCCCAGCAGATCATGCCGCATTCGAGGGTAGATGGTCCTGGCTTGGCGACGTGGCCGGGCAAGCCCGGCTAGGCGGCCCGGACGGGGAGGTAGATGACCAGCTTGCCTATGTCGCCCCGTGTCAGGCGGTGCGAGATCAAGATCACCCGGATCTTGATCTCGCCCGTTTCGCCTGGTCATGGCGCGGAGCCGCCTATCGGAATCGAACCGATGACCTACGCATTACGAGTGCGTCGCTCTAACCGACTGAGCTAAGGCGGCGTGCCGCCCGAGTCGGCGGCGCCCTGAGTCTACCGGCTCCGTGGCAGCCAGAACCCTGCTCCTGCACCTGTTGCACGGCCATCCCCGGTGACCGTCACGGGCACACGGTGCCGCTCGCCGGCGCGGTGCCGTTGATCAGGTACTTGTCCACGATGGTATCCACGCAGGAGCTGCCCCTCATGTACGCGGTGTGGCCGTCGCCGTTCCAGCCGAGCAGCACGCCCGAGGCGAGCTCCCCGGACAGCGCCTGCGCCCACCGGTAGGGCGTCGCGGGGTCCCGGGTGGTCCCGACGACCAGGATCGGCGGGGCCCCGGCAGCACGGAGCTTCGGCAGGGGGTAGGGCCGGACCGGCCAGTATGCGCACGGCAGGCTGCCCCACATGATCTGCTCGCCGAACTGCGGCGCGGCCCTGGCCGCCTTTGAGGCAGCGGACTGCCAGCCGGCCAGACCCCGCGGCCAGGGCCTGTCGAGGCAGTTGATCGCCATGTTCGAATCCGCGAGGTTGCTGTAACTGCCGTTCGAGTTGCGCTCCATCAGCAGGTCGCCTAGCTGGATGAGCATCGTGCCATCCCCGCCGAACGCCGTCTGCAGCGCAGTCCTCAGCGTCGGCCAGTAATCGCTGCTGTACAGCGCGGACACAACTCCGTTGAGCAGCAGCGCGCCGTTCGCCGGACGCCCGTCGCCGAGGTTGCTGGCCAGTGGTGTCCGGCTGGCCCTGGTCAGCAGGCCCTGGATCCTCGCGATCCCGGCGCTGACGTGGCTGCCCTGGCCGAGCGGGCAGTCGGCGCGCGTCATGCAGTCGGCGGTGAAGGACCGGAGCGCGGCTTCGAAACCCTGCCCCTGCACGAGGTTCATGTCAAGCGACGATGCGTCGGGGTCGACCGCTCCGTCCAGGACGAGCCCGCGCACCCGGGCCGGGAAGAGCTGCGCGTACCAGGCGCCCAGGTACGTGCCGTACGACTTGCCCAGGTAGGTGAGCCTGGCGTCACCGAGCGCCGCGCGAAGCACGTCCATGTCGCGCGCCGCATTCTGGGTGCCGACGTAGGGCAGCAGCGCGCCAGCATTCTTCTCGCACTGATCGGCGAAGAGCTTGCTCTCCGCGACGACCGCGGCGAGCTGCGCGGCGCTCGAGGGGGTGTCGTCGGTCTGGAAGTACTGGTCGAGCTGCGGACCAGTCAGGCAGCGCACGGCGGGCTGGCTGCCGCCGACCCCGCGCGGGTCGAACCCCACGATGTCGAACCGGGCGAGAACCGCCGACGAGACCACGCTGCGGGCCTGCAGAGCGTACTCGACGCCGGAGCCGCCAGGACCGCCTGGGTTGACCACGACCGAGCCGATCCGCTGCCCCCGATTCGCCGCTGCCAGCCGGATCACCGGCAGCGAGAACCGCAGCCAGTCCGGACGGCTGTAGTCGAACGGCACGAGCAGGCTGGCGAACTGGAACCCGTTGTCGCATGGTTCCCAGCGGAGCGCCTGCGCGTAGTAACCGGCCAGCGTGGTGGGCGGGGGCCCGGCCGAAGCCGGTGTCACGGGAGCGGCCACGCCTGGATGGGCCGTGGCCGGTCCCCCTGTGCATCCCGCGGCCAGCATGCCGACGAGGGCTGTCACCGCGACCGTTCGTGCCACCCGGCACCCGAGATCCCTGACGGTTACTCCCACCCCGCGTCCCCGCGGCGCTGGCGGCGCGGGTGACACGCCGCCAGCCGATGCATGTACACCCGGGCGATCCTAGCCGACGCGCCCTGCTACCCGGCCTCTGTCGCAGCGTCTGGGGATTGTGCGGCTGTGTGCGCGCGCTTGCCGTACATCTCGTCGTGCTGGCGGCGCGAGGAGCACACGTCCGCCAGCTTGCACGCGCAGCGCTTCCCCGACTCGTCGATCTGAACGGTCACGGTGTCCCCTGGAACGTTGCGGCCGACGACTTTCCCCTGGCCAGACGGGGTGTCGACCCGCTCCCCGACGCGCGGCATCGTGTCATTCGCCTTGACGTACAGCGGGTGCTCATATTTCAGGCAGCACATCAGCCGCCCGCATGCGCCCGCGATCCGCAGCGGGTTCACCGGCAGGTCCTGATCCTTGGCCATCCGGACGGAGACCGGCTCGAAGTCTTTCAGGAAGGTGGCGCAGCACAGGTCACGGCCGCATGGCCCGATGCCGCCCTGCAGCCGCGCCTCGTCGCGCGGGCCGATCTGCCGCAGCTCCACGCGCGCCCGCAGCCGCGCCGCCAGGTCACGGACGAGCGCGCGGAAGTCCACCCGGTGCGGCGCGCTGAAGTAGATGGTGAAGACATTCGTCGCATCGACGTAGTCCACGCCGATCACCTTCATCGGCAGCTCGTGCTCGCGCACCAGCCGCCTGGCGGCCAGCCGCGCCTCCGCCCGGCTGCGCCGGTTCGCTTCGTCCCTCGTAAGGTCTTCGTCGGTGGCGAGGCCAGCGCAGACCGGCAGGCCGCCCACGTCGTCAGCGACCCACTGCGGTGCCCATATGCACTCGGCCACCTCCGGCCCGGCGTCCGTGGGCACCAGCACCTTGGCGCCGATACCGGGCGAGTACTGGCCGGGATCGAGGTAGTACAGCCGACCGTACCGTTCGAAGCTGACGGCCATCATCATGCCCATCCGGTCAGCCTAAGCGCTGACCCGCCGTACCGGGAGGGCGCGGGCGTCTACGGCGGCATTACGGGAATTCAGGCTGGCTCTCACGAGCAGCCAGCAGGAACCCGCGGTCGCGGCGAGCAAGACGAGGTTACGGAGGACCGTCACGCTGGTGGCCGGATCGGCGCCGCGGATGAGATCGTTGAACTGGAAGGGATACAGGACCTGCGTGAGGCCGGCCGCGATCAAGATCAGGACCGCGACGCCGCGCTGTGAGGTCTTGCCCGCGGCCAGGCAGCAGGCCGCCACGCCTACCAGCCAGACCATGTACTCCGCGCTGAGGACCTTGCTCGTCACGACGATGAGCAGGGTCGCGGTGAGCGAGGCATCGGTCGCGAATTCCGCATCCCAGGCGAGGCGGCCTCGTGCGATCAGCAGCCGCCAGGCTGCCAGCCCGGCGATTGCCGCCGCTGTCAGCAGTAGCGACGCGCCGACCGCGAGACGGGTGCCCGGGCCCGCCAGCTGCAGGGCGCCATAGTGGTACGTGACCGATCCTCCCCACCCGAAATGCCGCCAGACGAGGAACGGCGTCGCCGCGATCGCCTCGATCTCCAGGCCCCGGGCTTTCTGGAAACTAAGGAAACTCGTCGCGTTCGTGGCGAACACGACGTAGCCGAGGGTCAGCGCGCCTCCGGCGGCGACCGCCGCGGCCAGCGTCCGGCGCCACTGCCCCGGCGGCGTGCCGACCAGGAGGACCGCGGGCCATACCTTGATCGCGGCACCGACTCCGGCCAGGATGCCGCGGCACGTGCCGGATCCGGTCATCAGCAGGGCGACGACGGCCAGGGCGGTGGGCACGACGTCGTACCGGGTGAGCGCGACCGGGCCGAACAGCGGGACCGCGACGAGCCAGTACAGGCAGCCCTGCCACGAGCCGCCCGCCCGCGCCCGCCGCGCCAGCGCGAGCAGGATCACCAGGTCGGCCAGCAGGGTGAAAAGGACGAAGCCGCGGAGGTAGCCGCCCGGCAGGTGCGCGGGCACCCAGAACACGGCCGCCACCCCCGGCGGGTACTGCCACTGCTGGTCGTGCGCGGGGAAGACGCCGTGCGAAAGGTAATGCGCGTACCAGCGCTGATAGTCGATGATGTTGCCCTGGTACGGGCCGAGGGAACTCGTCTTCCAGTCGCCGGTCGCCAGCAGGTAGAGCGGCACTCTCGTGGCCACCCAGGCCATCAAGGCCAGGCTCAGCTTTCTCGGCAACGTGTCCCCCAGGCGTCGGCGCACCTGCCTATCTTTTCAGCGTCCTCGTTCACCAGGCGGCGTCAAGTGCCGTGTTCACCGAATTGCCGCCGGAGGACAGCGCATGCAGCTGCCCGTTCTCGATCCAGCCGTTCAGCCCCGTGCCGGCAAGCATGATCCAGTGCAGTCCCGGGCCGTCTTGCTGCAAGACAGGGGCAGCCGCCACATCACCCGCGACCTTGCCCTGATAGAGCACCCGCGACAGCCTGCGGCCGACGACAGGAACTTGCAGGACAGCGACGCTCAGCGGCACCGGCGTCACCGTCTTCTTGATCGTGCCGCGCAGCACCAGGGCGGTAACCGCCTGCCCATCCGGGCTGATCAGCGCCCGCTCGATGTAGGGATACGCAGCGGATTCCCTGAGCAGGACAGGTCCGCTGTCTAGCCGTCCGCCGCGGGAGGAGGTCCCGCTGATCGTGCGGACCGCGCCTCCGCTCTCTGTCGCCAGCAGCGACTGATACGCGCCCTCTATCATCAGCGGCGACTGATACGCGTCAGCGCCCATCGTCTGATACAGGAAGGCGAGCGTCTTCCCGTCGCCTGTCCAGGACAGGCTGCGGATCGCGCTGCTACCCGGAATGCCACCGCGCCACCCGGCCCGTCCTGCCGTTACCGCATTGACGACGATGATCTCGGGCGAAGCCATCTGCTGGAGCACGCAAGGATGGATCTTGCCCGCTACGCACAGCTTCGCCGGGGTGTAAGGAATCGTCTCCGATTGGGCCATGGCGACGTGGCTGCCGTCAGGGGAAACGGCGAGCACGTCCGCGCCGAAACCATCGAGCACACCGCCCTTGACCGGCGAGAAACCGGTAATGCTCCCGGCAGCGCTGATGCCGAACCTGTAGAGAAGCGTTCGCGTGCGGAGCGAGGAGCCGTCCGTAGCCTGATACGCCGCGAAGAAGGTGCGCTCGTCAGGCGTCGCGGTAACGGCCGCCGCGAGAGCGGGGGACGCGGAGCGCTGGCCCGGGTTCGGGAGCTCCGCCGTCACCTTTCCTGTCGTGGTAGCACGCACCTGCACGGGCTGTCCCGGCAGGACGGTCGCGTAGTACATCGGCACGCCGTGGCGAGCCTGCCCGGGCAGGTCAGAGAACCTCGTCATGGCTATCGACAGGCCGATGACCAGGGCGACCCCGGCCGCGGCGGCGAAAGGCGTCAGCCAGCCGCCCCGCCGCCTGACCGGCTGCGGCCCCGGGAGGACGAGCGAGCGCAGGGTCTCGGGCCGCACGGCCCGCGCCGCGGCGTCCAGAGCATCGACGAGACGCTCTTCTCTCCATATCATCGGTCATCCTCACCGATCTTCCGGCCGAGAGCGGCCAGGCCCCGCGAGGTCGTGGACTTGACGGTACCGCGGCTGATCCGCATGGCCACGGCGATCTCCGCCTCGGACATGCACAGGTAGTAGCGGAGCACGAGCGCTTCCCGCTGACGCGACGGCAGCGCGGCGAGGGCGCGAAGCACCTGCTTGCGGTCCTCGGCGAGCAGCACGGCGGACTCGGCGGACTCCGTCGCCGACGACCACGGGGCCGCCTCACGGGTGCCCCCGAACCGGCGCGCGACACCTCGCCGACGCTGCACCGAGCGGCATCCGTTGACGACCGCGGTCCGCACGTAGGCCAGCGAGGCGCCCCCCGCGTCGAGCCGTTCCCAGCGTGCGTACACGCGGGCGAAGACGTCCTGGACGACGTCCTCGGCCGTGGCCTGGTCGCCGAGCAGGAGGGTGGCGAGCCGCACGAGTTCCACGTGATGCCCGCGGAACAGCACGGCGACATCCGCTTCGCGGTGCCGCGGGATCTCGGCATCGGCCAGGGACTCACGCCCGCCAGGCAGCGTGACGACCGCCTGGACAGCCAGTGTCCCCGTCGTCCCTCCCGAAAGCAGCGATCCGTCGGAAGTCACAGCCTTTAAACGCCTGCGCCGCTATTTGGTTGCCTGCCCGTTCCCCCGAGCACACATCTCAGCCGGCGGCGAGGGCGAGCGTCATCTCCTCGACGGCGAGCAGCGGCGCGGAGTTCGCGGCAAGCCGCTCACGGCAGAGCATGATCGCCTGGATCCTGCGCACCGTCGACTCAGGTGCCGACGCGGCGGCCAGCCGGCCGAGGTCGTCCGCCTGCCCCGCGTTGGCGAGTTCCACCTCCGCATGCAGCTGCATCGCGAGCACGTCACGGTAGAAACCCGCCAGGTCAAGCAGGGCGCGGTCGAGGGTGTCCCGCTTGAGCCTGGTAGCGCGCGACTTCTGCCTGTCCTCGAGATCTTTCAGCGCGCCCGCCCCCCCGCGTATCGCTTTGGCTACCCCCTTGCCGGTGGATCCCTCGCCGAAAGCCTTCCGCAGCGCTTCCCGTTCGGGCTGATCTAGCTCTTCCGTGACCGCCTTGGCCTCTTCCTCCGCGGCCCGCACAAGCGCGGCAGCGGCGGCCAGGGCAGGCCCGAGGCCGTCCACCCGCAGCGGCACCCGCAGCACCTCGGCGCGCCGCCTTGCCGCTTCCGGGTCGGTGGCGAGCCTGCGTGCGCGGCCGATATGGCCCTGCGCCGCGCGGGCGGCGGCGAGCGCGCGTTCCGGGTCGATCCCGTCCCGCCGCGCGAGCACCTCGGCGACGGCGGCCGACGAAGGGGTGCGGAGCGTGACCAGCCTGCACCGCGACCTGATCGTCGTCACCAGATCTTCCGCGGACGGCGCGCAGAGCAGCCACACCGTCCGGGGCACCGGCTCCTCGATCGCCTTGAGCAGGGCATTCGCCGCCTGCTCTGTGGCACGGTCGGCATCTTCGAACAGCACCACATGCCAGCGGCCGCCCGTCGGGGCGGCGGCGGCGCGCAGCACCAGTTCCCTCGTCTGCTTCACCCCGTACGAGAGCCCGTCCGGCCGGACCAGCATGAGGTCCGCGTGTGTTCCCGCCCGCACCTGATGACATGACGGGCAGGATCCGCAGCCCCGGTCACGGCAGAGGAGCGCGGCGGCGAAAGCCCGCGCGGCCACCGAGCGGCCCGAGCCGGGCGGGCCGGACAGCAGCCAGGCATGCGTCATCCCGGCCACGTGCTCACCGGCGAGCACGCGAGCCGCCGCGGTCGCCGCCTGCCGCAGCGCGGCGACGACGGCGTCCTGCCCGGCCAGGTCATCGAAGACTCCCATGGCGGCTAGTCGCGCACCACGGGGAACGTCCGGGTTTCATCCTCGGTCGCCGACGGCACCGGGTCGGGCAGCAGGTCCCGGATCCTGTCGTAAATCTCCCCGCGCAGCTCGTCCGCGGGCCGGGTCGCGTCAAGCACCAGGTAGCGCGCGGGCTCCGCGTCGGCGAGCGCGAGGAACCCGGCCCGGACTCGCTCATGGAACTCGGCAGGCTCCGACTCCAGCCGGTCCGCGGAGCTGACGCGCCGTCCGAGCCCTGCCGACGGCGGCAGGTCGAGGACGATGGTGAGGTCGGGCGCCAGGCCCCCTGTTGCCCACCGGTTCAGCCGGGCGACCTCCCCGACGGGCAGGTCCCGGCCGGCGCCCTGGTACGCGAGCGACGAATCGACGTAGCGGTCGGTGACGACGACCGCGCCGCGGTCAAGCGCGGGGGCGATCACCGCGGCGACATGCTCGGCTCGGTCGGCCGCGTACATGAGCGTCTCGGCCCGCGGTGACAGGCCGGTATGCGCGGTGTCGAGAAGCAGCGCCCGCAGGCGCATCCCGACCTTGGTCGCGCCCGGCTCATGGGTGGCCACGACGTCGAACCCCTGATCCCGCAGCCAGATCGCGAGTGTCCTCGCCTGCGTCGTCTTGCCGGATCCCTCGCCGCCCTCGAACGCGATCAGCAGCCCTCTGGGCCCGGCCGACTCGGACCCGTTGACATGCGCGGCCCCCTCGGCCACGGCGTACGGCTCACCGCGCAGCGCCGCCGAGAGGTCATCGCGGAGCGGCACGCCCTTGCGGTCGTCCATGTGCCGGTAAGAGGCCATCCCGACTCCCGCGGCGATGATCGCCGCGATGAGCAGCACCATGTTCTGGCCGATCTGGCTGTACACGACGTGGCCGATCCGCACATTGCCCGAGCCGGTCGCGCTGGCGACCAGCTTCGTCAGGCCGCTGGAAAGGAACGGCGCCGTCGCCACCACGGCGAGCAGGATGACCTGGATCGCGGACTGCAGGAACGCGAAGGTCCGGCCGCGCGTGTCGTCGTCCACCTCGAGCCCGACGATCGTGTAGCCGGTGGAATAGGCAATACCGGCCAGCGCGCCGAGGATGATCACGAACAAGGTGACGACCACCAGGTTCGGTATCAGGGCGATGAGCGCGAGCGGCACCGCCGCGCTGACGATGGACAGGCCGAACAGGCGCCGGCGGCTGAACCCTTCGAGAATGCGCGTGCCGAGGAACATGCCCGCGGCCAGCCCGACGAAGATCGCGCCGAACACGAGGCCCCAGCCGGGGTTGCCGCCGTGCAGCGTGTTCTTGATGTAGGGCTGGCTCAGGCCGACCACTACGCCGGCCGCGGCGAACGCGCCCACCATGCCGATGACGATCCCGCGCACCACCGGGGTCTTGCCGAGGAACCGCCAGCCCTCCCAGATGGCCTTCGCCGCCGACGGCACGGAGATACGGCCGCTCGCGTGCCGCTTGGGGATCTCGCGGAGGGCGAACACGGTGAGCGCCGAGACCCCGAACGTAGCGGCGTTGAAGTACAGCGCCAGGTCCACGTTGTTGGTTGTGAAGAACGGCGCGATCCTGCCGAGCCCCCCACTGACCAGGGCCAGCACGCTGAACAGCGCGGCCGCCACGGGAGCCGTGCCATAGGTGGTGAACAGGCTGAGCTGGTTGGCCCGCTCCAGCTTCTCCTTGGGGACCAGGTTCGGTACGGACGCGTCCTTGGCCGGGGTCCAGAACAGCGAGGCGCAGCCCGCCAGGAACTTCGCGACGTAGATCCAGGTCAGGTGGGGGAACAGGGGGATCGAAAGGAACAGCAGCCCGCGCACCACGTCCCCGATGATCATGTTCATCCGGCGGTCGAGCCGGTCCGCGATCGCGCCAGCCAGCGGGCCGAGGACGAGCGCGGGCAGCAGCGTCGCGATCCAGACCCCGCCGACCGCGGCGCTCTGCGCCGCGGTGCCCTTCGTGAGGTTGGGGGCGAGCGCGGTGAGCGCGATCAGGCTCAGCCAGTCACCCAGGCTGGACAGGGACGTCGCGATCCACAGTCGCCGGAACGGCTTGACCGACAGCGGGCCTGAGCGCTCTCGGTTCTCCGGGGATCGGAAGTTCACGGCGTAACATTATCCATATACGTCGGTCAAGACCCTGGACTAGGCCGGGAACGTGATTTTCCGGTTGAACGGCCAGCCGAGCGGGACGTGCCAGATGATGCCGAACGGGAAGTCGTGGCACTCCTGCGACGAGCTGGCGGTCCTGCCGCGCGGCGCTCCGCGAGCAGCTCAGCGGCGCGCTGGTCCGTCAGCGACTCCACATCGTCGCCCTTGCGGAGCGAAGCGTTCGTCTCCCCGTCCGTTACATAAGGGCCATAGCGCCCGTCCTTGATGACCATCGGCTTGGCGGTCGCCGGGTCCGCACCGAGTTCCCTGAGCGGGGGCGCTGCCGCCGCTCCCGCGCCGCGGCCGCGCGGCTTCGGCTGCGCGAAGAGTTCCTTGGCCTCGGCAAGCGTGATGGTGAACATCTGCTCCTCGCTCTCCAGCGAGCGGCTGTCCGTTCCCTTCTTCACGTAGGGGCCGTAACGGCCGTTCTGCACGGTGACCGGCTCGCCATCCAGCTCGCCGATCGTCCGCGGCAGGGTGAGAAGGCGCAGCGCGTCTTCGAGCGTCACGGTCTCCAGCGTCATCGACTTCAGCAGCGACGCGGATCGCGGCTTCGCCGACGCGGGCGCGTCCTCCGCGGGCAACTCAGTGACGTACGGTCCGAACCTGCCCGCCCTCGCGGCGATCGCGCGTCCAGTCGCGGGGTCGGTACCGAGCACCACGTCCCCGTTCGGCTGCTCGAATAGTTCTTGCGCCCGCTCAGGTGTCAGCTCGTCAGGGACAGTGCCCTCGGGTATGTTCACCCGCTGCCCGTCGCGCTCGAGATAGGGGCCGTACCTGCCGACCCGGATGACGATGTCGGTGCCATCCAGCGGGAACGAGCTGACCTCTTTCGCGTCGATGCTGCCGATGTCGCTGACGAGCTCCTTCAGGCCATCCTCGCCGTCGGCGCCGAAATAGAACCTGCGGAGCCATGGCACGCGGGCAGCCTCGCCGCGGGCGATCTGGTCGAGCGCGTCCTCCATCCGGGCGGTGAACGCGTAGTCGACGAGATGCCCGAAATGCCGCTCGAGCAGCGTGATCACGGCGAACGCCAGGAACTCGGGCACGAGCGCCGTGCCCTTCTTGAACACGTATCCCCTGTCGATGATCGTCCCGATAATCGACGCGTACGTGGACGGCCTGCCGATCTCCCTGTCTTCGAGCTCCTTGACCAGCGATGCCTCGGTGTAGCGGGCGGGGGGCCTCGTGGCGTGCTCGGCCGCTGCCAGCCGGAGCACCTCGAGGGGGTCCCCTTCCGCGAGCGGGGGCAGGCGGCGCTCGCGGTCGTCCCTGTCCGCGTCAGGGTCATCCGCGCCCTCGACGTACGCCTTGAGGAACCCGTAGAAGCCGATGACCTTGCCCGACGCGCCGAACTCGGCGTCCTCGCCCGCGGCGGACCGGCCGGTCACCCGCACCGACACCGACTCGCCGGTGGCGTCCTTCATCTGTGACGCGACCGTCCGCTTCCATACCAGCTCATACAGCCGGAACTCGTCGCCGGTCAGCCGCGTCTGCGCCGGTGTGCGGAAGCGGTCGCCAGCCGGCCTGATCGCCTCGTGTGCCTCCTGGGCATTCTTCACCTTGCTCGCGTACGCGCGCGGTGCGTCCGGGACGTACTCCGCGCCGTAGAGCTCGCGCGCCTGGTTGCGGGCCGCCGTGATCGCCGTCTGCGACAGCGTGACAGAGTCGGTCCGCATATACGTGATGTAGCCGTTCTCGTACAGGCGCTGGGCGACGGACATGGCGTGCTTCGCCGAGAAACCGAGCTTGCGCGACGCCTCTTGCTGCAGCGTCGTGGTACGGAACGGGGCATAGGGGGACCGGCGGTAAGGCTTGCGCTCGACCGATCGGACCGCGAAGCTCGCCTGCGCGAGCCTGTCGGCGAGCGCGGCGGCCTGTCCTCCGTCCAGGTGCAGGATGTCGGCGGCGCGCAGTTCACCCGTGGGGCTGAAGTCACGACCCTGCGCGACCCTGCGGCCGTCCACGGAGACGAGGGTGGCGGAGAAGGAGGACGGGTCGTCTGCCTGCCCGGCGGAGCCGTCCGCGGAGACGATAGCGGCCTGGCTGCCACCGGTGGCGAAGAGCGCCTCGAGATCCCAGTACCTGGCCGTGCGGAACGCGATCCGCTCGCGCTCCCTGTCGACGATCAGGCGGGTGGCGACCGACTGGACCCGGCCAGCGGACAGCCGGGGCATGACCTTCTTCCACAGCACGGGCGAGACCTCGTACCCGTACAGGCGGTCAAGGACACGCCGGGTCTGATAGGCGTCGACCAGCCCCTGGTTGAGCTCGCGGGGGTTCGCCACCGCCTGCGCGATCGCCTCGGGGGTGATCTCGTGGAAGACCATCCGGCGGGCGGGAACCCTGGGCTTCAGCTCCTCGAGCAGATGCCAGGCGATCGCCTCGCCTTCGCGGTCCTCATCAGTGGCGAGGAACAGCTCGTCGGCATCCTTGAGGAGCTGCTTGAGCTTCGCGACCTGCTGTCTCTTGTCAGCGTGCACGACATAAAGTGCCTCGAAGCCCGCGTCCACGTTGACACCGAGCCGGGCCCATGGCTCCGCGCGGTACTTGGCAGGAATCTCCGCCGCCTTGTCGGGCATGTCGCGGATGTGGCCGATGCTTGACTCGACCACATATCCCTTGCCGAGATAGCCAGCGATGGTCCGCGCCTTGGCCGGCGACTCGACGATGACAAGGCGGGTACCGTCACCGCCCCGGGCGGCGCCGGCTGCCCTGCTTGCCCTGGCTGGGCCAGAGGTGCCTTTCGGCGCCCCGGCCTTCGCTGTCGCTGCCTTCGCTGTCGCTGCCTTCGCTGTCGCTGCCTTCGCGCTGTCCTCCGCCGTCGCTGCCTTCGCGGCGGCTGTCCTTGGTGGCACGCTCTCCCAACCTCACATCCCGCGGCGTGGCCCGCCCGCTGCGCGGGTCTCGCCCGCGTAGCCAGCCGGCGCCCGTGCCCTGCCGCTGCCGTCCTTCTTGCAACCCGTTGTCCGGTCCTCGGTGTTCCCGGTCATCCGATGCTTACGCTCATCGCAGATTGAACCATCGCCCGCGTGGAGCACAATGAGATGATGGCCGAGTACGCCTACCTCGTGGTCTACCTGCCGCGCGGCACGTCACGTGACACCGCGCGGCGCATCTTGACAGACCACGCGGAGTACGGCAACTGGGAACTCGCCATGCTCCGGCTGAATGCCGACGGTAGCAGGAAGGCAACCCTGCGGCGGCCGATCATACGCGCTGTCCGTACGTTCTGACTGATCGTCTGAGGATTCCGCACATAACCGGGCAACGGACGGAGTGCTGGGACGGTTCACGGCCCGGGCCCCTGACCGGACGGAGAGCCTTCGTGATCATGGAACCTGGCCTTGGCTAGGTGCGTACATGCGGTACTAGCAGCGGTCAAGGAAATCGTCTAGAACGCGCACGCCGAAGCGAAGGGCATCAACGGGGACACGCTCGTTGATGCCGTGGAACATTCCGGAAAAGTCAAGGTCGGCGGGTAGCTGGAGCGGGGCGAAGCCGAAGCACCGGATGCCGAGCCTGCTGAACGATTTCGCGTCGGTCCCGCCGGACAGGCAGTAGGGGGTGACGGTTGCCGCCGGGTCCTCGGCGAGCAGAGCCGACGTCATCGCGTCGCACAGGTCGCCGTCGAACGTGGTCTCCACGGCTATGTCCTCATGGATGAACTCGCGCCGCACACCAGGGCCGAGCAGACGGTCCACGGTTTCGAAGAACTCTTCTTCGTGACCGGGGAGGAAGCGCCCGTCCACGCTGGCGGAGGCGACCTGCGGGACGACATTGACCTTGTAACCGGCACTCAGGGTCGTCGGGTTGATCGTATTCCTGAGTGTTGCCCCGATAAGCCGCGAGAGCGGGCCCACCTTGTCGAGCACCTTCCCGCTTCCGTTCGGCATAAAATCGATGCCCAGTGCCCTGCAGGCTTCTTCCAGGAACGCGCGGGCCGATGGGATGAGCCGCTCCGGCCACTCATGACGGCCCAGCCGGGCTACCGTCTCAGCCACCTCAGTGACCGCGTTGTCTGGCTGCAGCATGGATCCGTGGCCGGCGGTGCCGTGCGCCGTCAGCCGCAGCCAGGCAATCCCCTTCTCCGCGGTCTGCAGCAGGTAGAGGCGCCGGCCGCCGACCGTGACGCTGAAGCCGCCGACCTCGCCGATCGCCTCTGTGCAGCCCTCGAATAGGTGCGGATGATTGTCCACGAGCCAGCGGGCGCCCCAGGTCCCGCCCGCTTCCTCGTCGGCGACGAAGGCGAGTACCACATCGCGCGGCGGACGGCGCCCCTCGCGCATCCGCTGCCGGACCATGGCCAGGACCATGGCATCCATGTCCTTCATGTCCACCGCGCCCCGGCCCCAGACGTAGCCGTCCTCGATCTCGCCGGAGAACGGGTGCTTACGCCAGTCCGCCGCGTCCGCCGGCACGACGTCAAGATGGCCGTGGATGAGCAGCGCGGGCCGCGTCTGGTCCGTTCCCGTGATGCGCGCCACCACGCTCGTGCGCCCGGGGCGGGATTCCAGCACGGTCGTCTCGAGCCCGACGTCGGCGAGCAGCGTGGCGACGTGCTCGGCTGCCTGGCGCTCGCCGGGCCCTGAGTGATCGCCGCGATTCGTCGTGTCGATCCGCACGAGATCGCTGCAGATGGCAGCGACCTCCTCTTCGGCGGTCTTACCGCCGCGGGCCTGGTTCTCGGTCACACTGCCATGGTGCCATCGCGGCAGTCCCATGGTGCCATCGCGGCGGCGTCATGTACGGTACGCCTCCTTTGTCGCGAGTGTGGTGACGACGCTCCGGGCTTAGGTGACGACGCTCCGGGGGGCGGCGCGCTCCCGGGCGGCGCGACTGGATGCCGTCTGTGCCCTGCACATGGCGCCCCGGCCGACCGTATCCCGTGATCGTCTTCGCCGGAACCCCGCCGAGTTTGCTATCGTGATGCGGCCGGAACGGGTTCTCGCGCGGTCCGGCACACGTCCGGGTGGCGGAATAGGCAGACGCGCTAGCTTGAGGTGCTAGTGCCCCGTAAAGGGCATGGGGGTTCAAGTCCCCCCTCGGACACGACCCGTATCCCCATATTGCTCCATATTCTCTACGAATCGCTCCGGGCTGATCGTTACCTCGGCCCGGAGTCTGTCATGTCCGGGCCTGAAGGTGACCTTGAGTCCGAGCTGGTCGTAGATGGCTGCCTTCTCGGCAGGCCCGGCGTCGCGGATGACATCGGGCAGGTTGCCGAGGGCCGTGATGAGGGCCCGGATGTCGTCTTCGGTGAGCCGGCTGCTGGGCGGGTGGCGGGCCTGGGTGGCGTCGCGGGCGAGTGCGGCGGCGCGCTCGGCTTTGACCTGGCGGGTCCACCCGGCGATGGTCTGGGGGTCGCCTCCGGCGTCGAGGGTGGCCTGGTAGCGGGCGAGGCGGGCATCGCAGTCGGCGATGGTGTCCTGGGCTGGCGCGGCGGGCCCGGGGCCAGCGGGTGCGGCCTGGGCTGCTTGCAGCCCGGCGATGGTCTGGGTGAGCCGGTGCGGCGCGAAGATCGTGGCGAGCCATGTGTCGATGGCGGGCAGGATGTCGGCTTCGCGGAGGTAGACGTTGGCGGGGTGGCGGACGTGGCTGGCGAGGGCGTATTCCCTCGGGTAGCGGCACCGGTAGTAGGGGGCGTGGTTGCTGTACTGGGCTTGCATCCTGCGTCCGCAGGATCCGCAGTACAGGCGCCCCGCAGGACGTAAGGGTGCGCGATCCGCTCGTGTGCCTCGCGGCTGCTGCGCCGCGCGCGGCCGGCGTCGGCCATGATGGCCTGGGCGGCCTCGAAGTCTCCGGCGGAGACCAGGGGCTCCTGGGCGAGGATCTCGGACCAGACCCACTGCCCGGTGTCGTTCCAGCGCAGCCGGGTCTCATAGCCGCGGGCGACGTCGTTGACGTCGAGCAGGACCTCGTCCTTGCGCTGCTTGTTCCAGACCTGCCGCCCGGTGTAGCGGGGGTTGCGCAGGATGGCGCGGACGGCGCTCTTGGCCCATCCCTCGCCAGTGCGGTGGGTGTTGCGGGCGGCGTCGTGCTGGGACGGGGAGGGGACCCGGTCGCGGGTGAGGCCCTCGGCGATGGCGAACAGGCCGCGCCCGGCGAGGTACTCGGCGAAGATCCGCCGGACCACCCACGCGGTATCGGGGTCGGGTTCCAGCTTGTGCAGGCGCTTGCCGTCGGCGGCCTTGGCGGGGTTGGGGTGCGGCCCGGCGTCCGCGATGCGGTAGCCGTAGGGCGGCCGTCCGCCGAGGAACCGGCCCTCGATCGCGGCCTGGGCGGCCATCGCGGCGCGGACCCGCAGCCTGATCCGGGTCCGCTCGCCCTTGGACATGCCGCCGAACACCGACATGATCAGGTCATGGGCCTCGGAGTCGGGGTCGATCGGCCCGCCGACCTCCGGGACCCACAGCTCAACTCCGTAGTGGGTGAACACGGGCATAGTGAGGCTGTACTGGTTGCCGTAGAACGCCCGCTGCGGCTCGCCGATCACCACGGCGTCAAAGCCCCGGCCGGGGTCGGCGAGGTCGGCCAGCAGCTGCGCGGCCCGGGGCCGGCGCGCCCACGGCAGCGAGCGGGACTGCCCGATGTCGAAGTACTCCGCGACGATGATCCCCCCGGCCGGCTCGATCAGGGCGCGGCTGCGGGACAGCTGCCAGTTCCGGGACGCCTCAGGGTCCTGGTTGTCCTCCGTCGAGACCCGGCCCTTGAACGCGAATCTCCTGACCGGGGCGCTTGCCTGCGGGCCTGGGTCCGGCAGGGCGGGGCTCATCTGGGCTCACCGGGGCGGCGGGCCAGCCCGGCGGCGGCCTGCCCGGGCTGGCTGCCGCGCGCCCGCAGGCTGCGGACAGCTGACCAGGAGGCGCTGCCGCCTGGTGGCGTGCCGCAGGCGGGGCCAGTCAGGAGCCTGCCGAGCAGAGCGTATTCCCCGGCCGAGGAGATCACCATGCCAGAGTCGGCTAGCACGAGCTGCACGCGCAGGGACGCGAGCCACGCCAGGATGCCGGTGCCTTCGGGCACCGGGCGGCGGGGAAGCAGGCGCCACGGGTCCGCGACCGCCACCGCTGCGGGGCGGCCGGGTCCGGAGAGCGCGGCGAGCAGGGACCGTCCCTGCGGCCGGCACTGCCATGGGTCGTCGGCACGGCAATCCTCGTCGAAGAACCCGGCGGTCACCCGCGCGCCGCAGCCGGCTGCGACCGCGCGGCACAGGGCGAGCTGCCGGTGCCGGTCTGCCCGGCTGTCACCGGTACCGGCGGCGCATGCGGTCCGTCCGTAGAACACGACCGGCACCGCACGGAGCGAGCTGTTCCGGTCAGCCGTTCCCGGGCCGTCCGCTGCCCGCATCGTGAAGTCGCCCGCGAGCCGGCCAGCCTGGCGCGGACGGCCGCGAGGGTTCATTCCTGTCATCACTTGTCCTTCCCGTGCACCTGCTCGCCGGGCGGGGGCCGATCCAGGCGCGCCGGCCGGGAGCAGGCCGGCACGCAGCGTGCCGGGTCCACGGTGGTACCCGGACTCCGCACCGGACCTCAAGTCCGCCCGCTCCCGGGACGGTCCCTGGCCTGCGCCCTGTCCCGGGCGCGCAGCAGCAGGGCCAGGACGGCCCGGGCCGCGCCCGGGGTCAGCTGCGGCTCGGCCGGGGTGAAGGTCACCTCGATCAGCTCCGCCTGGCCTTTGTCCGCGGCGGGCGCGGGCGTCCGGGGGCGCGCGGCCCGCGACGGCTCCGCAGTCATGCTGGCTCCCGGTCCCCGGGCGCCGCGCAGGACGCCGCACCGCCGCGCCGGCAGGGGACCGGGCGGACCGGCGGGATGCCGCGGCCCGGTGCGCGGCAGGCGTGGCCGGGCTTGACGTCACGCGCGGAGTGGAGCGCTGATCGGGCATGCCGTGTGCCCCCGGCGGGCGGCGGCCCGGCGCGGGCCGCCGTCCGCCGGGGCGTGCGCGGCCAGTCCATCAGCGACCCTGGAGGTGAGTGACCGTGGATATCAGTTCCCCGGACCCTGGAGCAGGCCGGGCGGGCCTGCAGCCGCCGGAGCCGGGCGGCCCGGCCGGCCCTGGCGGCGAGATGCCTGCCATCCCGCGTGACGCCGAGCACGACGCCGATGTGGACGCGCTGTACCTGGCCGGGCAGCTCCCCTCTGTTGACGGGGAATGGCTGCTGGTCACGGAGCTGGACGCGCTGCCCGGGGCAGCGTTCACGGTCCGTCACCTGCCCCGGGACGCCTGGTACGCGCACGGCGGCGACGTGCTGGTCCGCCTGGTCCCTGACACCGGCAGCACAGGGCTGCCGGCCGTCCTCGCCGAGGTGTGGGCGGTCCTGGGAGGCCATCTGATCCTGGCCGGGGCATGGGACCGGCAGGACCCGGAGGAGTGGCCCGAGCGCATCCGCCCGGCTCTCGCCTTCGCCATGGGAATGCTGACCGAGCTGGAGGAGCACGACGCCGACCTGGGTGTCCGCCACCGGGTCCGGCTGGAGGCCGCTGACACGGCCCCGGCGGGCGTTCCGCTCGGCATCACCTCCGGCCGCGTGGTGATCACGGAGCGCCGGAGATGACGCGTCGCCGGGGCTCACGCGGCGGCTTCCCGCCCGGCCGCCCCGGCAGGGCCCGGCTCTGACGGGAATGCGGCAGCGATCCCGATGAGCATCCGCAGGGCCATGGCGCCCTGCTGGGGGACGACACCGTTGCCGATGAGGCGCAGCTGGGCTGTGCGGGGCGGGCCGGTTACCCCTGTCACCCATCCGGGGATGCCCATGAGCCATTCGGCGAACGCGGCGGACAGCCGGGTCCGGCCGCCGTGGCCGGGTTCGGCGGGCGGCGGGGCCGGGTGGCCGAGGATCTGTTCCCACCGGCGTATCGCCGGCTCGTAATCCCCCCAGGCGACCGCGTTCCGGCTGGCGACTGTTGCCGGGCCGGGAGTGGTCAGGGTCCTGGCCGCAGCGTCCAGGTCCTTGCCGCTCTGGTGACCGTTGCCGGGGCGGCCTCCGCGCCGGCCGTGGCCGCGGGGGGAGGTGCCGGTGTCCGGGGTGGGCAGCAGCCGCTCCCGCCCGGCTGCGGCCTGTGCCGGGCCGCTGTGACCGGCCAGGCCGGTGAGGTGGTGCGCGATCACCTCGGGCAGGCCGGTCTGCCGTTTGGCGCCCGAGGGCCGCTGCCCGCCCAGCTGCGGGGCCAGCTCGGCGGCGCCGTCGCTGGCCATCGGGGTGGGCAGCAGCCGGATCGCGATCGCCAGCGGGGTGCCGATCCCGTTGCCGTTACGGCCGAGTTTCTTCTGCCGGTCCCGGCGGGCCAGCCAGGAGGTCGCGGATTCCCCGTCGTTGAACGCCCCGGCGACCGGGGTCGGCAGCAGCCGCAAGCCCGGTCCGGGCGGCTGGCTGGCCGGCGAGGATGAAGATGCGGTCGCGTCTGTGGCAGGCTCCGGTGTCGCTAGCGCGCAGGCAGAGCCATTGCGTGTCATACCCGAGCGCGGCCAGGTCGGCGAGGACCTTGCCGAAGCCCCGGGTGCGCAGCGCGGCGACGTTTTCCAGGAAGACGTAGGCGGGTCGTAGCTGGCGAAGGCCGGCGGCGATGGTGAGCCAGAGGCCACTGCGGGTTCCTTCCGTGATGCCGGCGCCGGACCCGGAGCAGGAGATGTCCTGGCAGGGCCAGCCGGCGGTGATCAGGTCGACGGGCGGCACGGCCGCCCAGTCCAGGGCGGTGATGTCGCCGAGGTTGGGCACCCCGGGGAAGCGGGCGGCCAGGACGGCAGCGGCGTGCCGGTCGGTCTCGGCGCACCAGGCCAGCCGGGCACCCAGGACGGTCATCACGGCGAGGTCGAGGCCGCCGTAGCCGGTGCACAGGCTGCCGGATCGCAGCTGCCCCGCAGGCGGGGCACCTGCCAGGTGCGCCGGGTGCGCGGCGGTCACGCGGCCCGCTTCCCGGGCCGGGCGGGCAGCCACCGGGCCGGCGGCTGCGGCAGGCGCCCGGGTCCTGTCTGCGGCCAGGCGGGTTCCGCCGTGCCCGCGGCGGCTGCTGGCGGGGCGCGGAAGATGAGCAGGTCCTCGTGCACGATCAGGTGCCACGGCTCGCCGCGGCGGCGTGCCTTGCGGAGGTTGTCGAGCTGGAAGAACGACGGCCGGGGTATCAGCTTGCCGCCGCGCAGCCCGGCGAGCAGGGCGACGCACCGGGCGGCTGGGATCAGCCCGGCGCTCGCCCCTGCGGCGAGCACGGCGGCGGGCAGGTCGACCAGCTCGCCGTGCTGCCGCCAGGGCCGGGCGGTGACCACGGCCACGCCGCCGGGCCGCAGCAGCGCCTTGCAGCCGGCCAGGATCGCGGTGAACCCGGCGAGCATGTCATCGAGGCCGTGGTGGGCCAGGTTGGCCGGGTCGTGGCTGTAGCGGTTGTCGTATTTCTCGACCCCGCCGCCGCCGGAGCGCTGCTCGGCGCGGACCTGGCCGTGCACGCTGGGGCCGTACGGCGGGGAGGTGACCACCAGGGCGGCCCGCCCGGCCATGCCGGGCGGCAGCAGCGCGGGCAGGTGGCGGGCGTCGCCGCGGATCACCTCGGCGGTTCCCGTCGCGCCGTTGCGGCGGGCGTGGGCGATGTTCGCGGCGGCGATCGTGGCCCAGCGGTCCTCGAACTCGACGCCGATGCCGTCGCGGCCCAGGTGGATGGCCTCAGCCAGGGTGGTGCCGATGCCGCACATCGGGTCGGCGACCAGGTCCCCGGGCTCGGTGTAGCGGGTGATCGCGGTGGCGGCGATGGCGGGCAGCATCTTGGCCGGGTGGGCGGTGGAGGCGGGCAGGTACCGGCCGCGGCGCTGGGTGCGGGCATCCTGCTGGGCGGTCGCCCAGACCGACAGCGGCGGGTCCGGGACGGGCGCGGGGCGGGGCCGGGAGCGGCCGGGGCCGGGGGCGGGTGCCGGGTGCGGGCTAGTCACGGGAGGGTCCTCCAGGCTTGGTGAAGATCAGCAGGTCGGAATGGACACGGCAGCCGCCGGGCAGGCCGGCGGCACCGTCGGCGGCGGGATCGGGGGCGAGCTGGCCGTCGCGGATGGCGGCGTGCACCAGGACGATGTGCTGGGCGTAGACCAGGCCGGCGGCGCGGGCGCTGGCGACCGCCTGCCCGGTCAGGTCGGCGAGCTGGCCGTCCGGTGCGGCGGGGCTGGCGGTGATGACCGCGAGCACCCCGCCGGGGCGCAGCACCCGCTGGCAGGCGGCATGCAGCACCCCGGGTCCGTCGTCGCCGCCGGGCTCCGGCCCGCCGGCGCAGCAGCCGGGGCCGTGGCAGCCGGTGATGGCCAGGGCGGCCTGGCCGGCGTCGGGGTCCCCGGCGGCCAGCAGCAGGGCCGGGCCGCCGGGCCGCAGCCGGGCGAACGGCCGGGCCGCCGGGTCCAGGCGGGCGCGCAGCCCGGCGATCGCGCGCCCGTCGCGGACGGGGGCCGGTATCAGGCCGAGCACAGGCCGGCCGGCGGCCGCGGCGGCCTCGATCACCGCCGCCGGGCCGTCCGGGGCGGCGACCAGGTCGCCGGGCCGGGAGAACACGGCGATCACCCGGGCGGCGGCCGCGGCGGTGACCGGCCCGGCGCACGGCCCGTACGGGCCGCTGCGCGGGGCAGGCAGGCCCGGCCAGATGCTCAGCGGCACGCCGGGACCCGTCCTGCCGGCCGCGGGGCCGCCGGGCGCGGTGCCGTGCCCGCCCGGGATGGGCGGCACGGCAGGCCCGGGGCCGTTGTGAGGGTGTGACATGGCGGCTGGTCCCGCGCGCCGCCGCTTTCTCCGCTGACAATTACAGAAATCGGGTTTTCGGGACCTTTTTTCACGCCCGCACCCGGAGAAATCACCGGCCCTGCGGAAATCGCGGTAATAATGCCCGCCCAGGTAAATAATTCCGGGGCTGCCAGCGCGGGGGCGCGCGCCCTTTACCAGATGGCATGGACCTGTCATGTACCTCCGGCAGACCCGCGATGTACCTGGCCCGCGATCACGCAGGCCAGGGCCGGAATTGACCTGGCTCCCGGCGAGGCCCCGGGGGTGCCGCTGGCGGGGGCCGGCGCGGCCGGGGACGGGGCCGGGGACGCCGGGTCCATCGCAGGTCCATCCCGGGTACACGGCAGGCCGGCGCGGGGGATACCGCAGGTCCACGGGAGGTCCATGGGGGCTGGCTGGATGGGGCTCCGTTCCCTGTCGCCTCCCTCACCTGGAGCCCTGCATGGATCACCACGCCACCCCGCCCGGCGCCGCGACGACCGCCGGCACGGGCGGATACCCGGACGGCCCGCTGGATGCCCTCGACGCCGCCGATGCCGCCTTCCGGCTGCTGGCCGCCGGACCGCGGCCGCTGGCCGTGCACGCCTCGCACCTGGCCGGGGGCCTGCCGGACCGGCCAGTCCCCCTCGGTGAGCTGCGGGTGCTGCTGCTGCACCCGGCCACCAGCGCAGGCGCCCGCAACCGGGTGTGGGCTGAACTGGTCCGCCGCGCCCGCACCGGGGACCCGGCCTGGGTCATCGGCCTGACCGGGATCGCGCTGCCCGGCCTGCGCCGCGCCGTCGCCAGCCTGGCCGGTGCCTACCGCGGCGACCCCGCCGACCTGCAGTCCGAAGTGCTCACCGGGTTCCTGGCCGCCATGCGCGGCCTGGACCTCGATGACCTGGAGGCCATCCCGCTGGCCTCCCGGCTGTGCTGGGCGGCCTGGCGGGCCGGGCAGGCCCACGCGTACGCCGACGCCGGCTACGCCACCCGCCGCCGCGTCCTCAGCGACTGGCGCGACGGCCCGGACCTGCCGTGGGGGCACCCGGACTTCGTGCTGGCCGCCGCCGTGCGCCGCGGCATCCTGTCCGCCGGGCAGGCCGAGCTGATCGGCCGCAACCGGCTGGAACGCGTCCCGCTGTCGCAGATCGCGGCCGAGCAGCACATCAGCCACACCGCCTTGTGCAACCGGCGGAAAAGAGCCGAGAAAGCCATCACCGACGCCATCCGGAACGGCTTTCTCGCTGATTTATCCGCGGCCCGCGTGAAAAACGGGGCCGGAAACCGGATTTCTGTCAGTGCGGGGGTTTCCCGCCCTCCGGTGCATTCCGGGGGGCGGGCGGCCCGCAGGCGGGAGCTGCCGCATCCGCTGACATCCCGCCGTCCTCTCGCCCCCGGAGGGAGGTGAGGTCCCGCGCCCGCCCCGGGCCGCCCCGCACCCGCGCACCCGCTCCCGGAGGAGGCACCCTGCCATGAAACACATCCCCCCGCTGCCGGCCTGGCGCCGGAGCCCCCGCCGCCCGCCCGCCGGCCGGGCTGCCGGCCTGGCCGTCCCGGGCCTGGCCGCCGGGCACCAGATCGCGGCGGCGACGGTCAATCAGGTGATCAGCAACACCACGGTGTGGATCACCGGGATCCTGGCCGGCCTGGCCACCTTGTTCTTCACCATCGGCGGGGTCCGCTACCTGACGGCCAGCGGCGACCCGGCCGAAGTGGAGAAAGCCAAGACCGCATTCCGGTCGGCGGCGATCGGGTACGGCCTCGCGATCCTCGCCCCGGTCATCGTGACCATCCTGAAGGGCCTGGTCGGCGGATGAGGCTCACCCGCCGGCCCGCCCGCCCGGGACCGCCGCGCCGCAGCCGGGCCCGCCGGGCCGCCGCGCTCGCGCTGGCCGCCGCGTGCGCCGCCCTGATCGTAGCCGCGGGAACCTCGCAGCGGGCGCTGGCAGCCGGGCCGGCGCGGCCAGCGGCCACCGCCACGGAGACCGCCACCCCGGCTGCCCCGTCGCCGTCGCCGTCGCCGCTGCCCGCACCCGCTGCCGGGACCGGCGGCTGCGGGTTCCTCGACTTCACCTGCTACGTGACCAGCGCGATCACCAGCTGGTTCGCGTCCCTGATCAAGTCCGCGGTCAACCCGCTGCTCACGCTGATCGGGCAGAGCGCGCTATCGACCCCGCAGCCCGGGTCCATCCCGGCCGTGCACACCATGTGGGCCACCTCGGTGGCCGTCGCCGACACCGCCTACGTGCTGCTGGTGCTCATCGGCGGCATCCTCGTGATGAGCCACGAGACGCTGCAGACCTCCTACTCGGTCAAGGAGATCGCGCCCCGGCTGGTGATCGGGTTCCTTGCCGCGAACCTGTCGATGGTGGTGATCTCCCGGGCCATCACCATCGCCAACGGCCTGTCCGCCGCCCTGGCCGGGCAGGGGGTCACCCCCGCCACCGCCGCCGCCTCGCTGATGACCACCCTGGGCAACTCGGTCGCCGACGGGGGGGCCTTCCTGATCCTGCTGGCGCTGGCCGGGGTCGTGCTCGCCCTGGTCCTGGCCGTGGTCTACGTGATGCGGATGATGGCCGTGGTGCTGCTGGCCGCCGCCGCGCCGCTCGCGCTGGCCCTGTACGCCCTGCCGCAGACCGCGTGGGCGGCCCGCTGGTGGTGGCGGGCGCTGACCGCCGCGCTGGCCATCCAGGTCGCCCAGGGCCTGGTGCTGACCGCCGCAGCGCAGGTGTTCTTCTCCCCCGGCTGGCTGGCCTGGCACGTCACCGGCTACCTGGAGCAGGTCCTGATCACCTTGTGCCTGCTGTACGTCCTGATGCGGATCCCGTTCTGGATCGCCCGCCCGGCGCTGTCCCCGTTCGGCTCCTCCCCGCTGCGCCGCGCCGTCCGGTTCGCGGTCACCGCCGCCGTCGTGTCCCGGATCACGCCGCTGCTGCGCGGCACCGGGTCCGGCAGCGGCAAGGGCGCAGCGTCCGCGAAAGGAAAGAAAGGGAAACGCCCGTGAGCTATGAAGCCAGCGACCCCGTGCCCATCCCCGCCGACGTCGACAGGCCCGACAAGATCCTGGCCGGGCTGACCGCCCGGCAGGTGGCCATCGCCGCCGTGGCAGCGGTGATCATCTGGGCGGGGTTCGAGGCCGCCCGCCGGGTCATGCCGCTGCCGACGTTCGCGGTGCTGGCCGCCCCGGTGGGGCTGGCCGCCACTGCCCTGGTGATCGGTGAGCGGGACGGGCTGAGCCTGGACCGGCTGCTGGCCGCCGCGTGGCGGCAGGCCCGCTCCCCGCGCCGCCTGGTCACCGCCCCCGAGGGCATCCCGGCACCGCCGGCCTGGACCGCGCCGCCCGGCCCGCCGCTCCCGGCGCCGGCGCCGCTGGCGCCGCTGTGGCGGCACATCGCCGCAGACGGGGTCATCGGCCTGGGCGCCGGCGGTGCCGCCGCCGTGGCGGCGGTGTCCACGGTGAACTTCGCGCTGCGCAGCCCCGCCGAGCAGGACGCCCTGACCGCTGCCTACGGCCGCTGGCTGAACTCCCTCACCGGCCCGGTCCAGATCCTCATCCGGGCCGGGCGGGCCGACCTGTCCGCCGCGGTCACCGCGCTGCGCGAGGCCGCCCCCGCCCTGCCGCACCCGGCCCTGGAGCACGCCGCACTCGAGCACGCCTCGTTCCTGGCCGGCCTCGCCAGCGAGCGGGACGTACTGACCCGCCAGGTGCTGCTGGTCATCCGCGAGCCGTCCCACGGCACCGCCCGGCCCGGCGGCGGGACCGCCGCAGCGCGGGCAGCCCAGCGCGCCGGCGAAACAGCCCGGCTGCTGGCCGGAGCTGACCTTCAGGTCAGCGTGCTGGACGGCGGGCAGGTCACCGCCCTGCTCGCCGCCTGCGCCGACCCCGCTGCCCCGGTCACCGCCGCCAGGCTCGCCGTCCCCGGCCAGCCGGTCACCAGCCCCGGCAGGCCCGCGTGAAGGCCGGCCGCCTGCTGCGCCGCCCTGCTGCGCCCGGGACCGTGCCGGGCGCGGAGGACGTGCCCGGCGCACCGGATGTGCAGGTCGCCGCCCGGCACGTGCGCATCGGCGGGGACTACGCCGCCACCCTGGCCGTCACCGGCTACCCCGCCGAGGTCAGCGCGGGCTGGCTGGAGCCGCTGCTGACCTACCCCGGCCGGCTGGACGTGACCTTGCACATCGAGCCGATCCCGGTGGCCGTGGCCGCCGCCCGGCTGCGCCGCCAGCGCGCCCGGCTGGAATCCGGGCGCCGCGCCGGCGCCGACCGCGGCCAGCTCGATGACCCCGGCACCGAGGCCGCCGCCGCCGACGCCCGCGACCTGGCGTACCGGCTCGCCAGAGGCGAGGGCAGGCTGTTCCGCCTCGGCCTGTACCTGACGATCCACGCCGCCACCGAGGACGACCTCACCGCGGAGACCGCAGCCGTGCGGGCGCTGGCCGCCTCGCTGCTGCTGGTCACCGTCCCCGCCACGTTCCGCTCCCTGCAGGGCTGGACCACCACCTTGCCGGCCGGCACCGACGCGCTGCTGCTGCGCCGCACCATGGACACCGCCGCGCTCGCCGCGTCCTTCCCGTTCACCAGCCCGGACCTGCCCCGGGACCCGGCCAGCCCCAACGCGCTGCCCGGCGTGCTGTACGGCGCCAACACCGCCAGCCCCGGGCTGGTGGCCTGGGACCGGTGGGCAGCCGACAACCACAACTCCGTCACCCTCGCGGCCAGCGGCGCCGGGAAGTCCTACCTGGCCAAGCTGGAGATCCTGCGCAGCCTGTACCAGGGCACCGAATGCTGGGTGATCGACCCGGAGGACGAGTACGCCCGGCTCGCCGCCGCCACAGGCGGCGCGTACGTGCACCTGGGCGCACCGGATGTGCACCTGAACCCGTTCGACCTGCCGACGGCGGGGCGGGCGCGGCCGGACACGCTGACCCGCCGCGCCCTGTTCGTCCACACCGTCGTCGCGGTGCTGTGCGGCGGCCAGCCCGCCCCGGCCGAGCGCGCCGCCCTCGACAAGGCGATCATGGCCGCCTACCACCACGCCGGGATCACCAGCGACCCGCGGACCTGGGCGCGGCCAGCCCCGCTGCTGCCCGCCCTCGCCGCCGCGCTGCGCGCCGCCAGGACCGCCCCCGCGGCCGCCCTGGCGGACCGGCTCGTCCCGTTCACCGAGGGCACCCACTCCGGGCTGTTCGCCGCCCCGACCACCACCCGCCCCGAAGGGCACCTGGTGGTCTTCAGCCTCCGCGACGTCCCCGACGAGCTGCGCCCCGCCGCGACCCTGCTCGCCCTGGACGCGACCTGGCGGCAGGTCTCAGACCCCGCGAACCGCAGGCGGCGGCTGATCACCGTCGATGAGGCGTGGCTGCTGATGCGCGACGGCGAGGGCGCGAAATTCATGTACCGGCTGGCCAAGTCCGCCCGCAAAGCGTGGGCCGGGCTGGCCGCCGTCACCCAGGACGCCGAGGATGTCCTGTCCGCCGACCTGGGCCGCGCGGTGATCGCCAACTCCGCCACCCAGATCCTGCTCCGCCAGGCCCCGCAGGCGATCGCCAGGGTCGCCGCCGAGTTCCATCTCTCCGCCGGGGAGCAGGCGCTGCTGCTGGCCGCCCGAAGAGGCGAGGGCCTCCTGGCGGGCGGCCCGTCCGCCCGGGTGTCCTTCCAGGCCCTGGCCTCGTCCGCCGAGCATTTCCTGTGCACCAGCGACCCCGCCGAGATCGCCCGCATGCAAGCCGGCCAGCCGCCGGGGACCTCCCCGGCGTCCCCGGCCGGGGACGCCGGGGAGGAGGACCTCCTGCCATGACACTCTCCCGCATCCTCGCGGCCCTGCCCGGCCGGGCCTGGTCCTCGTCCCCGCCGCCAGGCGGCCCGGCGGGCCGCTACCTGACCAGCCCGGGCGCGTACACCGCCCGGCTGGCCCGCCTCCTGCTCGCCATCCTCGAACACCAGGGGCCGGCCGCAGGCCCCCTGCTGGCCGCCGCCGTGGCCGCCGCCGTGGCGGGCCGGGCGTGGCTGCGCCGCCGCCAGCACGCCGCCTTCGCCGCCGCCGCCCGCACCGTCACGATCCTGGCCCCGCCGCAGGCCGACCCCGGCGGCGCCGCAGCACTGTGGGGGCACCTGACCGGGCTGCTGCGCCCGCCGTGGGCACGCCTGCTGGCGGGCCAGCCGCACCTGGGCTGGGAATACACCTGGAACGGCGGCACCACGGCAGGGCTGTCAATCCGGCTGTGGGTACCCGGGAGCATCCCGCCCGGCATGATCGAGCGCGCCGTCGAGGCCGCCTGGCCCGGCACGCACACCATCACCTCGGCCGCCAGCCCCCCGCTGCCACCCGGCGCGCTGACGGCCGGCGGGACGCTGCGGCTGGCCCGCCCGGAGATCCTGCCGGTCAGCACCGGCCACGACCCTGACGCCCCGCTGCGGGCGCTGGCCGGCGCCGCCGCCGGGCTCGGCGACGGCGAGCACGCCATCGTCCAGGTCCTCGCCCGGCCGGTCACCGGAGCCCGGCTGCGCCGCGCACGGCGCGCCGCCCGCAAGCAGCGCGCCGGGCAGCCCGCCCGGCTGTCGTCCCGGCTGCTGGACCTGGCCACCCCCGGCAGGCACAGCACAGGAACCCGCCGCACCGCGTCCCGCTCCGATCCCGGGCTGGCCGCCGAGATCCGCGCCGCCACCGAGAAGCTGGCCAGCCCGCAATGGGAAACTCTGATCCGCTACGCCACCGCCACCACCGCCGCGCAGATCCCGGACGGGGCCGGGCGCTGGCAGACACGCGCCGCCACCGCGCAGGCTGACGCCCGGCTGCGCGGCCTGGCCCACGCCCTGGCGTCAGCGACCGCCCTGTACGCCGGGCGGAACTGGCTGGCCCGCCGCCGCCTCCGCCACCCCGCCGAGGCGATCAACACCCGCTGGCTGCGCCGCGGTGACCTGCTGTCGGTGCCGGAACTCGCGGCGATCGCCCGGCTGCCGGCCGACCCGGCGCTGCCCGGACTGGCCCGCGCCGGGGCACGCGCCGTGGCCCCGCCGCCTGCCATCCCGCTCCCCGGCCCGGATGTCCGGCCGCTGGGCGTCAGCGACACCGGCACGCCCCGCCCGGTCGGCCTGGCCGTCGCCGACGGCCGCCACCACATGCGGATCTGCGGGCCGACCGGGACCGGCAAGACCACGCTGATCGCCGGGCAGATCCTGTCCGATGCCGCCGCCGGGCGCGGCGTGGTGTTCATCGACCCCAAGGGCGACGCCGTGACCGACATCATCGCCCGGCTCCCCGGGCAGGTGGCGGGGAAGGTGGTGCTGTTCGACCCCGAGGACCGCAGCGCGCCGCCCTGCCTGAACGTCCTGCAAGGCGACGGCTCGGGCACCGACACCGACGTGATCATCGACAACGTCACCGGCATCTTCCGCCGCATCTTCGCCGCCAGCTGGGGACCGCGGACCGATGACATCTTCCGCTCCGCCTGCCTGACCCTGCTCGGGTCGGTGCCGCCCGGCTCCGGGCAGGTCACCCTCGCCGATATCCCCGCCCTGCTCGGCGACGACGCCTACCGCCACCGCCTCACCGCAGGGATCCGCGACCCGGTCCTGCGCGGCTTCTGGGACTGGTATGAGCAGCTGTCGGTGCCGACACGGGCGCACTCCATCGGCCCGCTGATGAACAAGCTGCGCGCGTTCCTGCTGCGGAAGTTCGCCCGGCAGGCCATCGCCGCCGGGCCGTCCACCTTCGACATGGCAGACGTCCTCGACCGCGGCGGGCTGTGCCTGGCCCGGCTGCCCAAAGGGATCCTGGGCGAGGAAACCGCCCAGCTCGTCGGCTCCTTCATCGTCGCGCGCACCTGGCAGGCCGCCTCCCGCCGAGCCCGCATCCCCGAGACCGCCCGGCCCGACGCCGGCCTGTACATCGACGAGGCGCAGAACTTCCTGAACCTGCCCTACCCGCTGGAGGACATGCTGGCCGAGGCCCGCGCCTACCGGCTGTCGGTGGTCATGGCCCACCAGAACCTCGCCCAGCTCCCGCAGGACCTGCGGCAGGGGATCTCCGCGAACGCCCGCTCCCAGGTCATCTTCTCGGTGTCGCCGGAAGACGCCCGCGACCTGGAACGCCACACCGCCCCCGTGCTGACCGCCCACGACCTGTCCCACCTGGGCGCCTACCAGGCCGCCGCCCGGCTCGTCGCCGGCCGCGCCGAGACCCCCGCCTTCACCCTGCGCACCCAGCCGCTGCCCCCGCCTGTCCCCGGCCGCGCCCGCCTCATCCGCCGCGCCGCCCGCGCCGCCCACGGTGGCGCCACCGCCGTCACAGGCCCGCCGCCCGGCACCGCCGGCACCGACCCCCGGCTGCGCCCCGCCGCCTGACCACACCCACGCAAGGAGGACCCGCATGCCCTACTCTCCCGCCCTGCCCGGCCGGCCGCGGGCCGCCGGGCGGCTGGCCCGCGGCCCGGAACTGGCCGCCTCCCTCGCCGCCCGGCTCACCGCCCGGGACCGGTGGCTGCTGCGGATGCTGCACGAGCACCGCGTCCTGACCACCACCCAGATCACGCAGCTCGCGTTCGGCACCGGCCGCGCCGCCACCGCCCGGCTGCTCACCCTCTACCAGCTCCGCGCCGTCGACCGGTTCCGGCCCCTGTCCGCGACCGGGTCCGCGCCGCTGCATTTCGTCCTCGACGAAGCCGGGGCCTGCATTCTGGCCGCCGAGGACGGCATCACCCCCGGCCAGCTCGGTTACCGCCGCGACCGGGCCCTGGCCATCGCCCTGTCGGCCCAGCTCGCCCACGCGACCGGGACCAACTCGGTGTTCTGCGCGCTGGCCTCCCAAGGCCGCCAGGCGGGCGGCGCCGCCCTCACGTGCTGGTGGTCTGAGCGGCGCTGCGCCGCCTTGTGGGG
>WNFD01001031.1_pt1 | contig 53157 bp, 38 predicted proteins | sample 5400491 | NCBI WGS metagenome assembly WNFD01 (sample SAMN13153343, study PRJNA577476) | soil metagenome | isolation source: 120 cm saprolite under Douglas fir tree site 2 hole 2 replicate 2 | place: USA:California | collected 2015-04-18
CATGCCGATCAGCCGCAGCACTTCATCTGCGACCGTGCGCATGCTGGCAATGTTTTCGATTTCGTGCTCAGTGGTGCGCGGATTGTGTATCACGGCGCACGCCACGATCTTGTTCGAATCGCGAACCAGAATGCCACGGGCCTCGCGGTCGCCCTTCATGCCCAGCTTTACCCGATCCTTGACGTTCATAAACATGATGCGCCGGATCAGCGAGATGCGCTCTGGCGAAGCATCGCCTTCCAAACGCTCGGCGTTGATAACTGCCTGCACATTGGCCGCCGCCTGTTCGGGAGTTTCAACCAGCATCCCTTCGATGAGTTCGCGGGCCAGCCACGAATCGTCAACGTCAACGTCTGAAACCTCGATGTGCTGTGCGATCACCCACGCATCGTCAGCCGACATCGCGCCGGACACCGCCCTCAACTCGGCGCTCTCAAAGAATTCGGCTGCGGCGCTGTTGCCACGGGCCCGCAGTTCCTCCGCAATCTGGCGCGCACCGCGTTCCTTTTCAAAGAACTCACGCCGCGTTTCTTTGGCGTGGCGTTCGGCTTCAGCCGTGCGCGCCGGATTGAGCAGAATGGCGTCGATAATTGCGGGAGCGCGAATCAGACGCTGCTGGTTTAGCGTGATGAGTTCCAGGAGCGAGCCGTCCGAGGTGGAGCGAGCCAACAAAGCGATGGCTTCGTCCGGCGTCTTGTTGGTGCCGGCCACCGCATGATGAATGTCCGGGCCGAGGTCGGGCCGCGAACAGAAGTAACCCAGGACTGCCGGCGCCACGTTTTCCGCGGTGGCCACGCTCAACAGATCGTTCGGTTGCTGCGCGTGGAGGGTTGCCTGCGCTGCCTGGGCAACTTGCGCATCGGCGTCGGTGCTTAGATGAACGAGCGCTTCCAGCAGGTCAGCCTGGGGCAGCGGCAACAATCCGCGCGCCGCCGCCAGACGCGCCGCCGGCGGAACTTTGCCGGAAATGATCGATTGGACGACGGGATGGGTTGATGTGACTTCGGTGCTCACCGCAGACAGTTTAGCCTAAATGTAAACTGGAGCGAGAGAATCCTGTTTGGACTAATACAGATTGAAGTTGTATTCGAGCTGCATCCACATCGAAACCGGATGGCCGTCTTTAGTGGCGGGAATGAACCTGATTGCTCGAGCAGCTCTAATTGCGCTTTCGGTCAAGCCGTCAGGCAAATGAGAGAGCGCTCGAATTCCGACGACCCGGCCATTTCCTGCAAAGATCGCGCGAAGTACAATAGTCCCCGTCACCTGATTCTTTCGTGCTTCCTCGGTATATCTCGGCTCAGGTTTGCTCAGGATACGCGCTTTCGTGGAGACCTCTTTGCCGGAGTAGACTCGGACACTTCCGTCTGAATCAATGATGTCGGCATATCCACGCAAAGACTCGGCTCGAATGGCCCACTCTTCAGCCTTAGCCCTAGATAATTTCCCACTCAAGGCCACGTATTTGTCGGCGCTCTCAGCCGCTTCGACCAGCTTCGAGCGAATTGGTAAAAGGGACCGGCCGATTTCAACCTCCGCTTGTGCCCTCCAATCGGCTGGCCAGGAGATCATCTCCGAGCTTTGCCGCTTTCTCGTGAGCCTTGCGCGCGTCATCCCTCTTTCCTGCCTGCTCAAGCGAAAGTCCAAGATAGTGCCACGCACTTAAGTCATCTCTGCGACGCTTAACGGCCTGGCGCAGGAGTTCGATGGCGCCTTTCGCATCACCCTGTTGATAGAGCTGAATACCGCGATCGCGCTCTTCTGAAGAGCCGCCGGCCGGCTGCTGTGCGGTCGCGCCGGTGGACGCGGCCAGCAGGATGAGCGAGAGAAGTAGAGCGACACTGAAACGCCGGGTGATCAAGTTGGGAGAACGATCCATTTCCGGTCACTCCTTAGAAATAAAACCCATGCTGTGGAAAATACGGTGGCAGCCCGCGTCCCTTCTTAAACTCATAAGACAGGGTGGCAAACTGCGAAGCCGGCTTGCCGTCGCGAATCGCAGGCTCAAACTTGATCTGCCGCGCGGCTTCCATGGCCGTCCTGGTCAAACCGTACGGCAATGGTTTCATGGGAAAGATGTATTTGACCAGGCCGTCGGAAGCCAGCACCACCCGAAGCCGCACTTCGCCCCTGGCTTTTGCCGCATGCGCCTCGTCCGGATAAGTGGCGGCGGGGGCGTCAAGCAAACGCGCCTTCTTTTGAACTTCACTGGCTCCGTAAACCCTGCGGTCTGACGGCGGACTGATCGGCTGTGAATAGAGCCACATCGTGTCGCTGCGCTCGTGCCACTGCTCCGCATCCGGCGGATTCAGCTTGAGAATCTCGTCGATCGTCGCGCCCGCGTCGGCAAAGCTTTTCGCCAGATTGTCCTGCCAAAGCCGCAGACGCTCGCGAAAGTCTGGCGGATCGGTTTGCTTAGCCGGCGAATTGTAAAAGATGTCCTGAATGGCCATGTACTGCTGCTCAAGTTTTTCTTCGAGTTGTGGGAGCGTCGCTTGCTGGGCCGCGGCGCCGTGGGACTCAAAGATCATCGAAACGGCGAGGCCGATTAATACAAGAGGAAGTAAGCATCGCGCGTTCATTTCTTATTATCCCTGATTTGTGACATTGGGGCGGTCATCCGATAACACGATCAGTATAGATTGAAGTTGTACTCGATCTGCATAAACACGGAGACTGGCTTACCATTAATTTCTGCGGGTACGAACTTGATCCTACGCGCGGCCTCGATTGCGCGCTGCGTAAGACCTTTCGGTAGGGAGCTAACTACGAGAATATTATTAACTGTGCCATCTGCGGCAAAAACTCCTCGGAGTACAACCGTTCCTTCAATCTGCGCTTCTTTCGCGGCCTGAGTGTACGCGGGTTCAGGCTTAACCAGGACGTGTGCGTTCGTGGTTGCCTCAATTCCGAGGAAAATTGTTCGTTCAGCATCAGGCTTTTGGGCGGGCTCGGAATGGACACGCAAAGCTGCTAATTGGTCTTTCCACATGGAGGAGTCTTCAGCCTGGGGGTCGAGCTGCAGAAATCTTTCGAGATTCTCAGCGGCTTCGCTGAACTGCTGCGCAGCTTGTTTGATAGAAGCAAGTCTTTGCTCGCGAGTGATGCCTTCGGCTCCTGCTGAGGTCCTGAAAACAGTGCCGTCGAAAATAAAGGGCTTGAGGGATGTCTCGGCGTAATCACAAATGATTGATTGACTCTTCAAAAGATAGCCAAACGCGAAATTGGGTGCACTTTTTAGAGCTCTTTTCGCGTGCTCCATGGCTTCTCCGCACGAGCGTTTCATTAGACGTATCTCGCCAAGAAGATAGTGAGCTTCAGCGTTCTGCGGATCCAGAGACAGTGCTCGTTGCGCTTCATAATACCAAGCCTCTCCGTCTTCTTTGTTCTTCTTAACGGCGGCGCTTAGTGCTTTTGTAGCTGCCTTCGTATCACCCTGATTGTAGAGTTGAATACCGCTGACGCGAGCTTCCGATGGATTGGTGGCTGTTTGCTGCGCGTTCGTGCTGATGTTGCCGCCAAAGACGATGAGAGCCAGCGATAGGAAGAACGCAACTCCGAAATGCAGAGTGACTATTTCGTGGAAGCTTCGCATTTCCGGACTCCTTCTGAAGTGTTATCCAGAGACTGCGTAAGATAATATCTTGCGCCACGCGCTCAGGCCGCGCCGTGGCACTTCTTATATTTCTTACCCGAACCGCAGGGACACGGATCGTTGCGGCCAACCTTAGGCTCGCTGCGGACAATGGTCTTTGTTTTGCCGGCTTCCTCGCCGGCTGGGGCGGCGCCTTGATTAGGACCGGTGAAAGTGAGCGGACGACGCGGGCCTCGTTTTTGCCGCAGTACTTCCGGTGGCTGCTCTTCGACGATTTGCAGATTGAAGAGTGAACGGATCGTGAAGGTATCGATGCGGTCGAGCATCGCCTGAAACATATCAAAGCTTTCTTTCTTGTACTCGACCAGCGGATCCTTCTGGCCGTAACCAACCAGACCGATGCCCTGCTTTAAGTGATCGAGCGCCAAAAGGTGATCCTTCCACTGGGCATCGATGATATTGAGCATGATGATGCGCTCATAGGTGCGCATCGCTTCGGCGCCGATCTGCTTTTCCTTGTCCGCGTACCTGACCTTCAATTTCTCCCAGAGCGTTTCATCGATTTCCGCGGAAGTGGAGTCGCGGAAGTCGATCCCTTCAGCGTCGCAATGAATTCCATAGATCGAATGAATCTGAACTTTGTAATTCTCGATGTCCCAATCATCGGGCGACAGATCCGGATTGAGGTATTGCTTGGTAAGGTCTGCGAGCAGATCGCGCGCGACTCCGGTTTCACCCACCAGGTACTCGCGCTGATCGGGCTCTTCCATCAACTGGCGGCGTAGACCATAGATGGTCTCGCGCTGCTTGTTCATCACGTCGTCGTATTCGAGCAGGTGCTTGCGCGTTTCAAAGTTGCGGCCTTCGACCGACTTCTGCGCGGCCGCGATGCGCTTGGAAACCATCTTGGATTCGATCGCGACACCTTGCTCCATCCCGAGGCGCTGCATCAACGCCTTCACTTTGTCGCCGGCGAAGATGCGCATCAGATCGTCTTCGAGCGAAAGAAAGAAGCGCGACGATCCCGGATCGCCCTGGCGGCCGGAGCGCCCGCGCAACTGGTTGTCGATGCGCCGCGACTCGTGCCGTTCAGTGCCGAGGATGTGCAGACCGCCGCACTCGACGACTTCTTTGTGTTCCGATTCGACGATGCTCTTCGCGCGCGCGAATACTTCTTTCCACTGACCGTCGGTCGCTTCGTCCGGATCGATTTCCTGCTCTTTCAAAAACTCGCGAGCCATGAAATCGGGATTGCCGCCCAGCAAAATGTCCGTGCCGCGGCCCGCCATGTTCGTCGCGATCGTGATCGCGCCCTTGCGTCCAGCCTGCGCGACGATCTCGGCTTCGCGTTCGTGATGCTTCGCGTTGAGCACGTTGTGCGGTACGCCCACCCGCACCAGGCGGCGCGCGATCAATTCCGAGTTCTCCACCGAAACCGTGCCCACCAGCACCGGCTGGCCCTGCTCGTAACGCTCCTGGATCTCTTCGACGACGGCGTCCCACTTCTCCGGCAGCGTGCGATAGATCACGTCGGGATTGTCCCTACGCACCATCGGCATGTGCGTCGGGATCACGATGACTTCCAGTTTGTAAGTTGAATGGAACTCGCCGGCTTCCGTTTCCGCCGTGCCGGTCATGCCGGAAAGTTTCTGGTAGAGCCGGAAATAGTTTTGCAGAGTAATCGTCGCCAGCGTCTGATTCTCGCGCTCGATCTTTACCTCTTCCTTCGCTTCGACGGCCTGATGCAGTCCGTCAGACCAGCGCCGGCCCTTCATCAAACGCCCGGTGAAATCATCGACGATGATTACTTCGCCGTTCTGCACTACGTATTGATGATCCAGACGGTAAAGCGTGTGCGCCTTCAAGGCCTGCTCGACACAGTGCAGTAGCTCCATGTTAGAAGGATCGTAAAGATTGCCAACGCCGAGCAGCTTTTCCGCTTTGTCCACGCCATCTTCGGTCAGCACCGCGGAATGGTTCTTCTCATCGACGATGTAATCGCCGGTCTTCTGGCCTTCGGCCAGTTCTTCGCCGCGCTGAAGCTGCGGAATGATTGCGTTCGCCTGATAGTACTTGTCCGTTGATTCTTCGGAAGGCCCGGAGATGATTAGCGGCGTGCGCGCTTCGTCGATCAGGATCGAGTCAACCTCGTCCACGATCGCGTAATAGTGATCGCGCTGCACGCAGGTGGCCAGGTCGAACTTCATGTTGTCGCGCAGATAATCGAAGCCGAACTCGTTGTTCGTGCCGTAGGTGATGTCGGCGGCGTAAGCGGTCTGGCGCTCGAAATCGTCCATGTCGTTCTGGATGCAGCCCACGGTAAGTCCGAGGAAGCGATAAATCTGGCCCATCCATTCCGCGTCGCGCGCAGCGAGATAATCGTTTACCGTGATGACATTCACGCCGCGATCGGTTAACGCGTTGAGATAAGCCGGCAGCGTCGCGACCAGCGTCTTGCCTTCGCCGGTGCGCATCTCAGCGATCTTGCCCTGATGCAAAACGATGCCGCCGATCATTTGCACGTCGAAGTGACGCATGCCGGTCGTCCGCTTGCTCGCTTCACGGACCAGGGCAAACGCCTCGGGCAGGATTTCATTCAGCGCTTCCTGTTCGCGATACCGGCGGTCGTCTTTGTCGCGCGCATCCTTGACGGCGTCGGCGATCTGGGCTTTGAAGAAAGCCGTACGCTCGCGCATCTGTTCGTCGGAAAGCTTCTGAACCTGCGGCTCGAATTCATTGATTAGCGCAATGGTTGGACGAATGCTTTTCAGAAAGCGTTCATTGCTGCTGCCGAAGACTTTCGTTAAGGCTTTATCGAAATTCATAATGATTTTTGTTTAGAGTTCAACCTTCAGGTTGTTGCTCGCGACCAACAAGACCAAGCTAAAGCTTGAACTGTGAACGCAGCCTGAGATTGTACGAGAGCGCCGAGTTGCCAATCAAGCGGAGGGAGATTCATCTTGACAAAGCTTGCCCTTTTTGTTTTCTCTGTGGAGTCTCTGTGGTCCTCTGTGACTCTGTGGTTAAGGAAGGTTCATCACCACAGAGACCGGAGAGCAAGCACAGAGGTTCCCAGAGAGAACGCGGCCAAATGTCATCGAAACCAACCATCATGAAATTCGGCGGCACGTCCGTCGAAGACAGCGCAGCGTTTCGCAACGTGGCTCACATTGTGAACTCGGCAGGGCCGGAGCGCATCGTGGTCGTGGTGTCGGCCATCGGTGGATTCACCGATGCATTGCTGTCGAGCGTCGAGCAGGCAAACGATGGCGATGCGCGCACCGCCACCCGGTGCCTCGATCAGGGCTTTGAACGGCACCGCGCGATCGCTAATCAGTTACTTGGTGGCGAAACGAAGGCCCAGTTTGAGGCTGCGCTGGCGGACGCCCGCGATCAGATTCGGGAGCTACATAAGATTGTGGCGGCGCATCCATCCACGCATGCGCCACTGCGGGACGAGATTGTCGCCTTCGGTGAATTGCTTTCGTCGCAATTGCTCGGCGCGGTACTTCGCGAAAACGGCCTCGCTGCCCGTTACGTCGACGCGCGCCGCCTGATCAAAACCGACGAGAGCTATGGCGGCGCGGCGCCGCTCCGGGAGACGACAATCGCGACCCAGGCCGCGTTGGGTCCGCTGATCGAAGTGGGCGAGATTCCCGTGGTCGGCGGCTTCATCGCCAGCACCGCGAAAGGCGCCACCACCACGCTCGGCCGCGGAGGTTCAGATTACTCGGCGGCGATCATCGGCGCGGCGCTGGACGCGCGCGAGATTCAGATCTGGACCGACGTCAGCGGCGTGCTTACGGCCGACCCGCGCGTCGTCACCAATGCCAGGACAATCCCGGTTCTCTCATATCAGGAAGCGGCTGAGCTGGCTTACTTCGGCGCCAAAGTCCTGCATCCGAAAACGATTCAGCCGGCGATGGACTGCAAGATTCCCGTGCGGGTTTGCAACTCGCGCGCACCTGACGAAGCAGGCACGCTGATCGTGACGTCATCCGAAGCCGCGCCGCAAACAATCAAAGCCATCGCCCACAAGAGCGGCATTACGACCGTGCAGATTACCTCCGCGCGCATGCTCGGCGCGTATGGTTTTCTGCGCGCGCTGTTCGAAGTCTTCGGCCGTCATCAGACTGCGGTTGACGTTGTGACAACTTCTGAGGTGAGCGTGTCGCTTTCGATCGATGATGCGAGCGCGCTGCCGGAACTAATTCGGGATCTCGCACAGTTGGGCGCGGTTCAGGTCGAAGAGCGCCGGACCATCGTCTCAGTAATCGGCGAAGGCTTGCGGGGAACTCCGGGAATCGCCGCGCGAGTGTTCTCGACTATCAGCGATATCAACGTATCGATGATTTCAGTGGGGGCGTCGAGCGTGAATCTAACTTTTATGGTTGATGACGCGCGCGCGCGGGAAACGATCGTGCGGTTGCATCGCGCTTACTTTGAAGGCGAAGGTTCGGCACATCCCACAGAGATGGTCACGGCGGAGGTTCGGGCATGATCGAACTGAGCCCTCCCTCACGGTCGGGCTACCGCCCCGATCTGATTGACGTTTTCAAACTAACGCGCGAACTGATCGACGTTCCGTCAGTTACCGGCGGCGAATTCGAAATCGGCAACTCTCTCGGAGAATTACTACGCCGGCTCGGCTACCGAGTTGAGTTGCAGGAGGTGGCGGACGATCGCGCAAACGTCATCGCGACGACCGCCGCGCCGGCGCGCGTGGTGCTCTCGACGCACATGGACACGGTGCCGCCGCACATCGCTGCCGGCGAAGATGAAGAATTTATCCATGGCCGCGGCGCGTGCGATGCCAAAGGTATTATCGCTTCACAGATCGCCGCTGCGGAAAACTTGCGCGCCGACGGCGTGAGCGAAATCGGCTTGCTCTTCACGGTTGACGAGGAAGTAACCAGCGCGGGAGCGAAAGTTGCGAACGCGCATCCGTTGGCGTCAGCATGCCAGTATCTAATCAATGGCGAGCCGACCGACAATCGTTTGGCCGTGGGCACGAAGGGTTCGTTGCAAGTAACGATTACTGCCGCGGGGCGCGCGGCGCACTCGGCTTATCCCGAGCAGGGCGATTCGGCAATCGAAAAGTTACTCGATGTGCTTGCCGATATTCGCACGATCGAGTGGCCTGCGGACGAAGTATTCGGCGACACAACCTGCAACATCGGTGTAATCTCAGGCGGCACGCGCGCCAATGTGATTCCTAATGCGGCCCAGACGACTCTGCAGATTCGGCTCGCCACGGGCGCAGATGCGGCGAAGGAACTATTGGAAAATGCAGTTGCCGGCCGCGCGGAATTGGTTTACAAGTCGACTCACGATCCAGTGAAATTGGTGGCGCTCGACGGATTCGAACAAACGATTGTGCGCTTCACGACTGACATTCCGTATTTGACCAACTGGGGTAAAGCTCTGCTGATTGGGCCGGGCTCGATCCTTGACGCGCACACCGATCACGAGCGCGTGTCGAAGGGCGAGTTGTTGCGCGCGGTGGAGATCTACACCGAAATCACCCGCCGGTTGTTGGCCCCAGGCGATCCGGAGGCGGAAGGAACCCGTTGATGAAAATCGCCCTGATCGGATACGGCGCGATGGGTCAATTGGTCGGCAGACTGGCCATTGAGCAGGGCCATGAAATCGCGTTGACGCTCGATATTGAAGACGCCTATCGCGGCGTCGAAGATGTGGCAAAAGCGCTGCGCGGGTGCGATGTGGCCATCGACTTTTCCATTGCCGACAGCGTTCCGAAGAACGCCGAAGCTTGCGCTCTTGCCGGAGTTCCGATCGTTGTGGGCACGACGGGTTGGCTGGCGCAACTCCCGGAAGTCCGGAGCGTGGTGAGCGACCATGACGGCGCGCTGATCTATGGCGCGAACTTCTCGGTCGGCGTGCAGGTATTCTATCGCATTGCGGCGCGCGCAGCGGAACTGTTTCGCGATCTCGAATCGTACGACGGTTTCATCGAAGAGGCGCACCACAAACGCAAACGCGACGCGCCTTCGGGCACCGCGGTGCAGCTTCACAAGATCGTCGCCGAAGAACTGGGCCACGACGTCCCGGTCACGTCGACCCGCGCGGGTTACATTCCCGGAACGCACCGGCTCGGCTTTGATTCGGTGGCCGATCAAATATCGATCTCGCATGTCGCCCGTAGTCGTGAAGGTTTCGCTGCCGGAGCTCTGGTCGCGGCGAAGTGGATTGTTGGTCGGAAGGGTGTGTTCGAGTTTTCCGAGGTCTTTGATGACATTCTGGGAAGCTCGCTCCGTTAGGAGCGAAATGTCCATAGTCCGGCGGGAACTCAAGATTGGTCTTAGCTCCTTTAGGAGCGGCAGATTTACATTTCGCTCCTCTGGAGCTTTGGCTGAAGATATAGACGAGGCTATAAACATTGTGCTCCTAACGGAGCTGCAAACGAACCGGATCTCAGAGATCGTTCCGTAGAAATAAGGAGTCTGAATCATGACGATGAAAGTTGACTGGATGCGCGGTTGCGCGACGGCGCTGGTGACGCCATTCACTGCCGGCGGCGCGATTGATGAAGAGCGTATGCGTGCGCTCGTCGACCGCCAAATAACTGGTGGCGTGCGTCTGCTGGTTCCGTGCGGCACTACGGGCGAGAGTGCCACGATGACCGAAGCAGAAGACCAGAGCGTAATTGCGCTGACAATCGAAGTTGCGCGCGGGCGCGCGCGAGTGATCGCGGGTGCAGGCAGCAACTCGACCGCCGCGGCGATCGAGTATTCGCAACGCGCGCGCGATGCCGGCGCCGATGCGGTGCTGCAAGTTGCCCCCTGGTACAACAAGCCTACCCAGGAAGGTTTGTACGCGCACTTTCGCGCTATCGCGGAAGCGATTCCGGAAACACCGGTCATGCTCTACAACGTGCCCGGCCGCACTTCGTCGAACATCGCCGCACAAACCGCGCTGCGTTTGGCGCGTGATTGCCAGAACATCGTCGCCATCAAGGAAGCGTCGGGAAACCTTTCGCAGATCATGGAGATTTTGCGCGAGCGGCCCGCAAACTTCCGTCTGCTGTCGGGCGACGATGCGGTGACGTTGCCGCTGATCGCTTTGGGCGCGGACGGAATCGTCTCAGTCGCTTCGAACGAGATTCCCGATTTGATGTCGCGCATGACTGAACTCGCTCTGGCCGGGAACTGGACGGAAGCGCGTGCGCTTCATTACCGCATTCTGCCTTTGATGGAAATCAACTTCATTGAATCAAGTCCGGGTCCCGTGAAGGCCGCGATGGCGATGATGGGGTTGCTGGAAGAAAACCTCCGCCTGCCGCTGGTGCCGATTCAGGAAAAGAGTCGGGACAAGATTCGCGCAGTGCTTGCGGACCTTGGAGTATTGGAGAGTGTGCGAGCGACCGCGTGAGTCAGAACCGCCTGCGGTAGCGGGCGGGCCTGTCTTTTGCAAACAGTCCTACTAATTGAGAACCAATGCCCGCCCGCTACCGCAGGCGGTTCTGACTTTATGTCCTTGCGTGAACAAATCGAAGCTTTAGTCGCGCGCGAAACTCAAGAGTATTCAGCCGGAGACTTCGCGCTCTTCAATGATTTCAAATCAGCGCTGAATCGCGGCGAGGTGCGCGCGGCTGAGCGCAATGCGGAAAGCAAGTGGGAGACGAATGCCTGGGTCAAGCGCGGCATCCTGCTCGGCTTTCGCATGGGCGCGATTGTAGAGATGTCGCCGGCAGATGGTGGTCTTCAGTTTCTCGACAAACACACTTACCCAATCAGAAGATTTTCGCCGGATGATCGCGTGCGGATCGTTCCCGGCGGATCGAGCATCCGCGATGGCGCTTACATCGCCCCCGGCGTCGTCTGCATGCCGCCGATGTTCGTCAACGCCGGCGCCTACGTCGATGAGGGCACAATGATCGACAGCCACGCCCTGGTGGGGTCTTGTGCACAAATTGGCAAACGTGTGCATCTTTCGGCCGCTGCTCAAATTGGCGGCGTGCTGGAACCCGCCGGCGCGATGCCGGTGATCATCGAAGACGACGTGATTGTCGGCGGCAACTGCGGAGTTTACGAAGGCACTATTGTCCGAGAGCGGGTCGTCCTGGCTTCGGGAGTGATCATCACCGGCTCAACTCCGGTTTTCGATCTGGTGCGCGACGAAGTGTATCGACGCACTGGCGATGCACCCCTCGAAATTCCCGCGCGTGCGGTCGTCGTTCCAGGCGCGCGAGCGGTATCAAGCGAAAGAGGCCTCGAGTGGGGCCTGTCACTCTACGCGCCGGTGATCGTCAAGTACCGGGACGAGAAAACTGATGCGGCGACGCAATTGGAGGAGGTGCTGCGTTGAGGTTGTCAGTGGGTACCGGTGCAGGTTTCGAACCCAATATTAGGGAGCACGAAAAAGTCGAACGTTCTTTAGCCGCGTTCAGGCGGCTTTCCCGCAGGGTTACTAGACCGGGCGTTTGACGCCCGGGTCAGAACGCACCAGAATCACAGAGCCCGTTTCAGCGGGCTTATGTCTGTGGGCTTTAGGCGTGATGCTAAAGCTATATATTCAAAGCACGCTGGAAGCGCGCTAAGGGTCAGCGGGCTGGGCTTACCCAGCGCTAAAAAGCGCTGGTCTACTAACCCTTCGGGAAAGCCGTCTGAAGACGGCTGCAGTCCAGGAGATCAACGAGGTTCGTTTTTCTTTGAGCGAATTCCAACCACCACCATTCCTGCGCGGGATCGAAAAAAGCATGATCCGGAAGATCTCGGATCGCGCGAAGCCGGGCAGCATCAGTCTCGGTTTGGGCGAGCCCGATCTGCCGACGCCGGAAGTAATTCGCCGCGCAGCCGTGCGCGTAATTCAGGAGGAGCAGAATGGGTACACGCTGCAAGCGGGCATACTCTCTCTGCGCGAACGCATCGCCGGAGACTATCCGCAGCTGAACCTGACTCCGGAGCAGGTGATCGTGACCGCCGGCTCGCAGGAATCGCTTTATCTTATCTTGAGGACGCTGGTCGAAGAGGGCGATGAAGTGCTGATGCCGAATCCCGGGTTCATCGCGTATCCGATGATTGCGCGAATGGTAGGCGCGCGCGCCGTGACTTATCAGCTGCCGGCGAAAGACGATTTCGGTTTTGATCTCGAAGATTTTAGAAGCCGGCTTTCGGCGCGAACCAAGGTTGTCATCTGCATCAGTCCTTCGAACCCGACGGGCCGTGCTTTGTCGAAGGATGATCTGCAAGGAATGGCCGAGGCGGTCGTGGTGAGCGGATCGAACGCGTTCATCGTCAGCGATGAGATTTATCGCGAACTGTATTTCACCGCGGAGCGGCCGGCGTCGATCTCGGAATTCTATCCGCGCACGATCATCGTCAGCGGCCTTTCCAAATCGATGCGGATGACCGGGTGGCGGCTTGGCTGGCTGGCGGGAGACGAAACCGTAATGCGCGCGGCGCTGGTGTTGCACGGCTATGTGGTGACCTGCGCTTCAAGCATATCGCAAAAAACCGCGCTGGCAGCGTGGACGGAGGAGGCGGCGGCGTCACGCGAAGAGTATCGCGCTATATTCCATCGCCGGCGCGATCATCTGCTCGGCTTGCTTCGTAACGGACTTGGTTTGCGCTGCGTGACGCCCGACGGGGCCTTCTACACGATGGTTGATATAAGCAATTATGGTGATGAGCTGCGCGTAGCCGAGGCCGGATTGGAGCAGGGTGTGGTTACAATTCCGGCGTCGGCGTTTGGCAGCGAGAGCAAAGGCTTCCTGCGCATTTCATTCTGCGCCGACGAAGCAAAGCTGTCGGAAGGCGTAAGGCGCTTGGGAGCGGCGCTAAAATCGTTGTCGTGAAGAAAAAGAATTAACCGCAGAGGACGCCGAGGATTTCGCAAAGGGCGCAAAGGGGATTTCCTCTGCGTCCCTCAGCGAAATCCTCTGCAACCTCTGCGTTAAAATTGAACTGACCCAAACACCAACTGAGCCGATGAACAGAAAACTTCGCGCGGGAATATTAGGCGCCACCGGCACTGTCGGTCAGCGCTTCATTCAGCTGCTGGAAGAGCATCCGCAGTTTGAAGTCACTGCGTTAGCGGCATCCGATCGATCGGCCGGCAAGACTTATGCGGAAGCCTGCGGGTGGCGTTTGCCGGGCGAAATGCCCGAGGGCGTGAAGCGAATCATGGTGCAGCCGCCGGCGCCGCCCCTAGATTGCGATTTCGTTTTCTCAAGTTTGCCGGGTGACGTCGCCAACGACGCGGAAGAGAGTTTCGCGCGCGCCGGCTTTCCCACCATCACGAACTCTTCGTCACATCGCATGGATGCGGATGTGCCGCTGTTGATTCCCGAAGTGAATCACGAGCACCTCGCGCTGATCGATGCGCAGCGCGCGGGCCGCGGTTATGATCGCGGATTCATCGTGACGAATCCGAACTGTTCGACAATTGTGATTGCGATGGCGTTGGCGCCGCTGCACGCAAGCTTCGGAATCGAATCGTGTGTTGCCACGACGATGCAGGCAATCTCTGGAGCCGGCTATCCGGGCGTGGCATCCCTCGATATCAACGATAACGTGCTGCCGTACATTGGCGGCGAGGAAGAGAAGATTGAAAGCGAGACCCTGAAGATTCTGGGCCGGGTTAATGGCGGTGCGATCAGCGGAGCGGAGATGCAGGTGAGCGCGCAATGCAATCGCGTGAACGTGACGGATGGACACATGGCTTCCATGCGCGTGAAGCTTTCACGGCCGGCGTCGCTCGATGAAGTGCGCGCTGCGCTGGCCACGTTCACTTCGCTGCCGCAGGAGTTGAAGCTGCACTCAGCGCCGCTAAAACCAATCATTGTGCGCGCTGAATCCGATCGCCCACAGCCGCGACTCGATCGTGATGCGGGAAACGGCATGAGCGTGACGGTGGGACGCATCGGGCGCGACAACGTGCTTGACTATCGCTTCGTGGCGCTGGGTCATAACACGATTCGCGGCGCCGCAGGCGCGGCGATTCTTAATGCGGAGTTGCTGTTGGCGCGCGGGTATCTGGGGAAGTAAGCAAATTTGGAGTGCGGCGACTTGTCGCCGCTTTCTCCATCGAGCCTGCTCAAGGTGCCGCGGCCGCGACAAGTCGCGGCCTGACAAAGCGCTGACAAGTCAGCGCACTCCAAATCTGTCATGGCTTCAGTTGCACTTATTTGCAGTGCGAATCGGTGTCGGAGTGTGATGGCGCATGCGATCTTTGTGGCTGAAGCCAGGAAACGATCGCTAGCAGTTGAAATCTATTCGGCCGGAGTCTTTGATTTCTCAGACCAGCCGCCGTTGGTTGAGACTTCTGTCACCTGCTTGCAGCACAACACACCGCCTCCCAAAGAAACTCCAACCTGGGTACGTCACCTCCCACTCGACTCGATCAATCGTTTCCTGGTGATGGAGCACGATCATGCCGACGTGCTGACGAGCGAATTCGGCATCTCACCCAGCCGCATCAGCCTACTGGGCACTTTCGACCCGCAGCGCCGCGGTGCCGAGATCGCCGATCCTTTCAGCCATGGCAGCGTCGTTTATGAACACTGTTACCAACTGATTCGTGACTGCATCATCGGTTATCTCGATACAACCGACGAACTGACTAAGCCGATGGCTCGGAACTCCGCAAAGCCCACTCGGTAATCGCCGCCTTCAATTCTTCCAACTGATCATCAAAGAAGTGCCCTGCGCCTTTGATGATGCTGAGTTGAACCGGCGCCTGGATCTTCGCAACCAGTTCTCGCAGACGCTCAACGTCGCCATACTCATCCACGTCGCCCTGCACAAAAAGAATTGGCTTGCGACACTGCTTGAGAAAACTGAAGTCGTAGTTGTTGACCGGCGTGCCGATGCTGATTAGCCGCAGAACACGTTCATCGGCGCTCCCGACTTCCAATCCGACGCGCGCACCGAAAGAAAAACCGCACAGCGTGATCGCCTCACCCGGATAGTTCGCCGACAGGTAATCCAAGCCGGCGCGGACGTCTTCGCGTTCGCCACGGCCTTCATCATGTGCGCCCGTGCTTTGGCCGACACCGCGAAAATTGAGGCGGAGCGCAACTAACCCGGCATCGTTAAGCGCCGCGGCCGCGCGAAACACGACCTTGTTGTGCATCGTGCCGCCAAAGAGCGGGTGTGGATGCAGCACCAGGGCGACGCCGCGACCCAGGCCGGCGCGTGGCTCTTTAAGAATTGCTTCCAGCTGCCCGTGCGGCGCGGGAATGAAAAGGTTTCCGGCCGGATACATCAGAGATTAACCGTCAGCCGATTCTCAGTGCTGATTGGTCGGCTGTCAACGGCCGCAGGGCGATCAATGCGCGCCGGCTACGATCGCTAGTTCGTTCCGATCGCCGATCTGGCGCTCTCTGATGATTGCGGTCCAAAAACTGTTGAGGGATCAATGCGCAGACCAGGTCGCGCTGAAAGTGCGGGTAGGCCGGCATTGCCCCGGTAGAATTCAATATGGGAATGTTTGTAAGCGGGAGTCGCACCGCCCGGGCCGCCGATATTTCCAATCCTGACGCGCTCGCCTTCGTTGCTGATTTGAAAATCGGCGACGTGAAAGACGGCCAGCGTGACGTCTGACAAATTTCCGAGCCGGGGATAGTAGAAAGTTACGACGCCGTCGGTGGGCGACGGTTGAGCGCTGTGCGAAGTGAAACCGGCGGGCACATACAGGGGCGAATCCCTGCGGCCGTCCGCGCTGCCGTAGAGGTGCATCGCGTATGAAAGATGCCCGCGGTGCACGAGGCCATCGTCGCCGGCGATGTCGCCGCGATAGAGCGGGTACTCTCCGGCGAGTCCGGCAGGCTCGAATCCATTGGCGCCGGCGACAGCGCTCGGACCACCGAATAACCGGGCCAGCATCTTGTCCGACGCTCCCATCTCCGCCGTGTACTGACGAACCATGGCGTTGTTAGGCAGGACTTTCAACGAGTTGAGTCCTACCACGTGCGAATACTTCACTGATTTCGTCTCGACGATCGTCGAATCACCGACGGCCCAGGTCTTCGTCAGACCCTCCGAGTTGGCCATCCATGTCTGGGTCACCGACTCGATGCCCGCGCCGCCATAGTTAAAGGTGAGCGTGCGGCCGGAGGAGTCAACGACGCCGTGCAGCATCAAACCGTTCGCGGTGTAAAGCATGCTGAGGTTAGCGCCGCCCGCATCCTTAATGCCGGCGCACCGGAATTCGCCATCGGGATAACGAACGAAGATGTATCTGGTTCCGTCGCCGGCGCGCACAGTCTTGAGACTGTCGTTGTCGATGAGCTTGAGGTTCGTGCCATCGGTTGACGCATAGGTGTTCTTGCTTTCGGTCGGTTCGAGCGCAATGAAATGGACGCCTTTGCTTTCCCGAGAGATTGACGGCAAGAGGTATCGCCCATTTTCTTCGTCGTAACTCAGGGACTGAAAGATCGGAAAGTTGAACTGCGCCATGGGATAGGTGATTGACCGATCCAGCCCCGGCTTCAAAGTCGCATCAGGCAGACCGAGCAGTGGCGACCGCTTATCATCTACATTCCATCTGTATGCGGTGCTCTCGGCCTCAGCCGAATCGAAGCTCTCGCCGGCTCTTGATTCGGGAACCGCGTATCCGTCAGCGCTCGCAATGGCGACCCTGTTAGTGATGAGGCCGCACAGAACGAAAGCCAGAACGAGAGACAGGATCAGGATTAGCCTATTAGAGCGGGTCATGTAATTTCTCCGTGTAACTCTTTCAGGCTAGTCACCGTGGATCGGTGGGCGCTGGCGATCGTCTGATCAATCGGGTCAGTGGCAGGGCGTTGAAGGCAAGTGGTTCTAAGTTGAACGTCGTGAGGTCTGGGCAGACCGTTTTGACTGGCTTTTTCGACCGAGCAGTCCGAGGGTCATCTCGGTTTGGGTCTGCCTGGCGAAAGAGTGGCAACTCTTTCGTGACGTGATCGCCGTTTTCTTTTCACGTCGCACGGCGAACTGTCGCCGATCAACTGAGCAACCGTTGTGCCGCCGGAGAGTTTGCGTTCCGGAGGTTGATCGATCGCCCGAGTTAATCGATATTACGCGGCGGCACGCGCAATGCGAGTGATCCATCAGCCAGGCGCCCCAACCGGCTCCCACGAGTTGGTTTGAGGCGTTTAGCCGCAGTCAATCGACCCCGGCTCTCCCATTGTTCCCCGACTCAACCCAAAAAACTATCTAAGAGGACTTCATGCTTAATTTGGACAAGACGTATGCAGCCGTGAATCCAAGGGCAGGCAAGAGCCGTAGCGGTTCCGAGGTTGACGTTGAAGACCGCGAGATCATCTTCAAATATGACGTTGCGGGCAAGCTCACCTTCCTGAATAAGGCGGGTGAGCTGGTCTCGGGTTATTCACGGCAGGAAGCCTGTGGAATGAACATCACACAATTTGTAGCCCCGGAATTCGCCGAGAGAGTGCACGATTGTTTGGCGGGCAATTCCAGCAAGAGACTGGGAACAGTTTACGAAATCGATATCATCGCGAAAAACGGGCAACGCATAGCATTGGAAGTCAGCACTCAAGCCGTCGCGCGCAGAGGCGGAGCGCTCGAGATTGAGGGCATCGCATTGCCGTCTGTGTTGAGAAACCTGTCTCAACGACCGACGAGGTTACGATGTCTGGATGAAGATTTTTGCCTGGTAAGCTAGCCTGGTCGTCATCAGGGGGACGAGCGGCGCTCTAGTTCAGTCGATGCTTAGTTCAGTCGATTCTCCTGAACTTCCCGGCTCAGGAGCGCCACGCGCAGCGTGCGCTGCAATTGCTCAGTCGTGAAAGGTTTCTGAAGAAAGACCGTGGCGCCCGCAGCAAAGCTATCAACCATTTGTTTTGGTTCGCGCTCGTCGCTAACGACTACTCGGGAATTCTCATGAGCCGTTTTTCGGTTTTCATGTACCGCTCAGTTGGTGAGGGTGATTCCGCTGACTGAGAGATGAAGTGATCCGAGTTGGAAATCTTCAGGCGGCCCGGATGCCTGGCCTGGCCGCTTGGTTTCTTAACAGGTCCGACGCAATCTGTCCCACATTGAACAAATCCTCCGGCTTTACCAGGTACGCAGTCGCGCCTGCTCTTAGCCCTTCCTGCTGTTCTGAGAACAGGGCCGCGGTCGAATAGATGATGATGGGTTTGGTGACGCGAGATTGACGAAGCTGTTTGCACAAAGATAACCGGCCGCGATCCTCTTCGTTACCGCCCAACAGAAACAGATCGAAACTCTGCGCACTAATCTGTTGGAGCGCATCACCGTTGCTCCCTGCTCCGGTTACCAGGTGCCCGGCCTTACGCAGCATGAAAGCCAGGAGCGTGTTCAAGTCTGAATTGTCTTCGACCAGCAGGATGTGTCCCTGGGCGGGGCCATTGCCGGCTGGGCGCGTGGCCACAGAAGAGATCGGCACGATATCGATGGCGGGAGTGTCCTGGGCCCTGGCGGCACCGGCGGCCAGGAGGGTGATAACAGATTCCAACACGCGCTTGGGACTGGTATTGAATTTCGAAAGCACCAGCGTGGCGCCGGCTTGCCATGCTTCTTCTACCGCGCCCGGCTTTGCCAGATTCGAGAGGACGATGACCGGCATGTCGTGAAGGGCGGGGTTTGAGCGGACCGTCCTGAGGAGTTCCAGACCGTTCAGTTTTGGCAAGAACAGATCCAGCAACACCAGATCCGGTTTTGTTCGAGTGATTAGGTCAAGGCCCGCTTCGCCATCCATGGCGACTTCGACGTTGAATCCTTCGCCCTTGAACTTATTACTATAAGCAGTGGCAAGCACTGTCTGGTCCTCGACTACTACTATGGTTTTCACAATTGCACCTCCGTTTGCATCAGGGTTTGGGGGACATGTTGGGCGAGCACTGCGCGCGTCTGCTCAAACAGTATATGAGCCTGGGCCAGCATGACAGACGCGCTATCCAGGCAACCGTTCCGGCCCACGGTTTCGAGTTCGCGGAAAGGAATCGCGACGGCATCCATGCCGCAGTTGGCGCTGGTACCGGCACAGTTGTGGGCGATCAATTCAACTTCGACATGGTTGCCTGAGGCAACTGCCGCGTCCAGTTGGTGAAGGTTCTTACTCATTTGATCCAGATACAGATTCGCAATCTCCCGAAACTCTTCCGGTTCGTCTCCCATCATTTCGTGCATTCGCTCAACGTCGACCAATGGCACAGTGATGAGGCCGGCTTGTTCTCCTGGATCGGTGCTGGGACTTCGCAAGAAGAGTTCAAGCACGCGGCTCAACTCTTCGAGCTGAACGGGCTTGGTTATGTACTCGTCCATCCCCGCGGCAATACACTTTTCCCGGTCGCCGGTCAGCGCGTGCGCAGTCATGGCCACTATCGGGATGTGCCTGGTCTCGCCCTCCTGCCTACGGATCTCTGCGGTGGCCTCATATCCGTCCATTTCCGGCATCTGGCAATCCATCAAAATCAGATCGTATGAGATGCGGCTCAAGGCTTCGATTGCCTCGCTTCCGTTAGCGACCGCATCCGCGCGGTAACCCAGCTTCTGCAACTGGCGGACGGCCACTTTCTGATTCACGATGTTGTCTTCGGCGAGCAGAATAAGTTTGTTCGAACTCATTTCTAATTCCTTCAACATATGTTTGGTAACCAGTTTCGACGACGTGACATCGCGTTCCGGGGTAACGGTCGCCGGGCTGATGACGTTGGCAAGGCAGTCAAACAACTGAGATTGACGCACTGGCTTGGTTAGATAGGCGGCCACCCCGGCGTCACGCGCCGTGGCTCCGTGTCCGCGCTCGCCGAATGATGTCAACATCACCAGGTGCATTCCGGCAATGCTCGAGTCAGATTTAATAATCCGAGCCAGCTCGAAACCATCCATTCCCGGCATCATCAAATCTATCGCCGCCAGATCGTAAGGCACGCCTTCAGCTGCGGCCGAGCGGAGCAGCTCGAGCGCGTGAAATCCTGATTCGGCTTCCTGGTGAATCATCCCCCACGAGCCAAGCTGATGAGAAAGAATCTTCCGATTCGTAGCATTGTCATCAACGATCAGAACCCGCAGCTTCCCGAGACTTACCATCTGCGGTTGAGGCATAACAGCGTTCTCGAGCTGTTTATCGAATCGTGCGGTGAACCAGAAAGTTGAACCCTGTCCAGGCGTGCTGGTGACGCTCATCTGCCCGCCCATTAATTCGACCAATTGTTTCGAGATGGCCAGGCCCAGCCCGGTGCCGCCGTACTTGCGGGTCGTCGAACCGTCGGCTTGGGTGAAGGCCTGGAAGAGGTTTTGTTGTGCGGCCGGGCTGATGCCGATGCCGGTATCGCTGATCATAAAGCGAACTACCACGTTATCCTGGGTTTCGCTCTCCTTTTCAACCCGCACAATGACTTCGCCTTGCTCGGTAAACTTTATGGCGTTCCCGATCAGGTTAGTCAGCACCTGGCGCAACCGGCCGGGATCACCACGGAGCGCCGTCGGCACGTCGCTGTGGATTAGGGAGGCAAACTCGATCTTCTTTCGATGGGCCCGCTCGGCGAGCAGTTCGATCGTGTCCTCGACGGCGTTGTTCAGCAGGAAGTCCAGCGTCTCGAACTGAAGCTTGCCCGCCTCAATTTTCGAGAAGTCCAGAATGTCGTTGATAATCGTCAAAAGCGCTTCGCCACTGGCGCGAATCGTCTGGGCACAGTCGCGTTGCTCTTCATCAAGGTCGGTGTCCAGCAAAAGCCCGGTCATGCCGATCACGCCATTCATCGGCGTGCGAATCTCGTGGCTCATGTTGGCCAGGAACTCTGACTTGAGGCGTGTTGATTCCAACGCGGCATCTCTGGCTTGTTCAAGTTCGCGTTCACCTCGCTTGCGTTCGATCGCCAGCGCGATCTGGTCGCCGACCGCTGAAAGAAACTCCAGATCGCGCTGGGTATAGGCGGCGGCCTCCTCATAGTGCTGTACGGCCAGTACGCCGATGGTGCCGGACGGTGTTCGCAGCGGTACGCCCAGCCATGAAGCAGAGTCGGTCCCACTTAGCTCGACCTTGCCCTGCTCATACATTCGCTTCTTGGTGGCTCCCGTCAATAGTATTGGTTGGCTCGTTCGCAGGACATAGCTGCTGAAGTTGGTGCCGACCGGGCGCGGTTCCGGGACCGGATCAAACTTATCGGCCCAAAACTCAAAATGCATCAACCTGGTGGCGGGGTCGTAGAGAGTAACGAAGCAGTTCTCGCCGGAGAGCAGTTTACAGATTGAACTGTGAGTGAGCTGGAGCAACTCATCCAGATTAGCCGTAGTCACAATGCCCTGGACTATTTCAGAAATGATTTGACGCTCAGCTTCAGCCCGCTTGCGCTCAGTGATGTCGCGGGCCATGCCCTGCACTCCGGTTGGTTTTCCATCCTCGTATGTGAGGCGAGAGTTCACTTCGAGCATAACTCTGTGGCCATCTCTGGCAATGATCTCAAGCTCATACGCAGACGGTGCTTTTTCAGTAATCTTACGCGCGAGCAACTGCCGGGCTTCCTCGAGGTATTCCGGCGCGACGACCTGAGCGAGGTTCATCCCTGTGGCTTCATCGTTTGTATATCCGACAATCCTTTCACATGCCTTGTTAACTGAAGTGTAATTACCTTCGAGATCATGGGTGTAGATGATGTCGTTAGCGTTCTCAAATAAGTTTCGATATCGTTCTTCGCTTTCACGAAGCTCAGTTTCCGCCTGTTTGCGTTCCTCTGCTTCCGCTCTCAGGACGTGATTAGCTTCGGCGAGTTCCGCAGTACGCTCGTGCACCTTCCTTTCCAACTCGTCGTGCGCTTTCCGCAAACCCTCCTCGGCGAGTCTGCGTTTCGCCATGTGTCGCGTGACGTTGCGGATGACGAAGACTGCAATAGCGGCGGCAAGTAGTACCGCAAGCGCAATCAGCAAGACGGTAGTTCTGCGGACTGCGGCACTGCTGGCGGCCTCTCGGTTTTGCGCCAGGTCCATTTGGTGGCCCTGGTAATCGACATAGGCATTCCAGGCTTTGTGATACTCAATTATCCGAGGCATAGCTTGTTGCGCCATCACTTCACGTGCTGCCTGCGGCTTTTTATCGACAACCAGCATGTGTAACGCGCCCTTGTAGCTCGCGAGATATGGGCTACGCGTACTGTCGATGGCTTCAAGTAATGCCAACTCTTCCGCGGAGTCAACCCGGCTTCTGAGCGTTTCGATCAGTATGGAAATCTCTTTGCTGTTACTCGAGTTCTGTGCCAGCAACGAGTCGATTTCCTTTTGGTCTTCACTCAGGAAGACCTGCATCGTTATTCGGCTGTTGAGATTCGAGTAAGCCTGGGCTCGCTGCGACATTTGCACTCTGGCCCATTGCTGATTGACGATTTTGGCAAGACCGTCGTCAATCCGATGAAGTTGACGCAGGCCTAAGCCGCCAACTGCGATCATGATGCCGATGAGCAACGCGAACGATAGGCCCAGCCTTACGCCCAGATTGGAATCGCCGGTAAATGAGAGGAGGTTGCGGATCTTTTTCATAGTGTTGAGCGACAGAAGGTAACCAGAATCGTGTGGGATGCGCGAGATTTTATCGTCGCTTCGGCGCCTAAAACGTTTGCTTAGGAAATGAGGGCCGCTTCACTCGTGGCAACGAACTGCGGGTCCTGTCCGCGGCCATCATCAAGCATCGCAAGTTGTTGAATTCCGCGGATGCGCGAAACCAGGCGCTGATTGGTGTAGTCGAGTTCGGCGCTCCTCTTATGGCTTTCGAAATGTTCCAGCCCTCGTCTGACGGTCAGACGCAGGTCTTCATTATCCCAGGGTTTCGCTACGTACCTATAGACCTGCCCGCAGTTAATGGCTTCGACAAGAGCGTCGACGTCCGTGTAACCCGTGAGGATGATGCGCACCATGCGCGGGCGCAGCGGCACTGTTTTCTTGAGCAGTTCAATTCCCGTCATGCCGGGCATGCGCTGGTCCGTGATCAAGAGCGCTACGTCATGCTGTCCGAGCAAAGCCAGGGCTTCGTCGCCGGATGCCGCCGTGAGGACTTCGTAGTCATCACGAAACATTCTGGCGAGGGTGCGCAAATTGGCCGGCTCGTCGTCAACAATAAGAATTTTGTAAGGCATGTGTATTCTCCCTTTGGTGATTCATAGGTACTGGCGCGATTATTCCGGGTCGCGCGACCAGAGGTATCAGCGTCGTAAATGTCGTGCCTTTGCCAGGGGTGCTTTCGACCTTGATGCTACCGCCGTGGCTGGTGATGATGCCGTAACTGATAGACAAACCGAGTCCGGTTCCCACGCCCACGGGCTTGGTGGTAAAGAAAGGTTCAAAGATCCTTTCCAGGTCTTCCGGCCTGATGCCGCTTCCGGTATCGCTGATTTTCACAAACACCATTTCGTCCTGCACGCCGGTTCCAATTCGAACTTCGCCCCGGCCACTGCCAATCGCCTGCGCCGCATTCATGAGCAGGTTCGTCCATACCTGGTTGAGTTGGCCGGCGAAGCAATGGATTAGTGGCAACGGCCCATACTCGCGTCTGAGCGCGATGTGATCCGAGTTGTAGTATTGCGAAAGGATGCGAAGAGTCGAGTCGATGCTGGCGTGGAGGTCGACCTGGGTTGCCTCAGCTTCGTCAAGACGAGAGAAGGTGCGCAGGTTCATCACAATGTCGCGGATGCGCCGGGCGCCTTCCTGACAATCGGCGATGATCGAAGAGAGCTCGGGCAGCACCTCTTCATAGTTGATTTCTTTTTTGATCGCATTCGCCTGCGACTTCAGCTCCGGTGAAAGCAACGCGCCATCGTAAACGTTGAGGAGGCGCCTTAAGCCAGTGGCAGACCTGTCAAGGCTCTCCATGTTGCTGTAGATGAAACCAGCCGGGTTGTTGAGTTCGTGAGCGACACCACCGGCCAGTTGTCCCAGCGACGCCATCTTTTCACTTTGCAGTAACTGCGCCTGCAGGCTGGTCAGTTTTGCTTTTTGCGCCGACAGTTCGGCGTTGTGTATTTCGAGTTCCTCTTTGTAGCGTTTGCCGTTTTGCAGGAGGGTGCGGCGTTCGAGCGCCTGTTCTACTCTCAATTGGAGCACATCGAGATCGCAGGGCTTGAGCAGATAGTCGAAGGCCCCGATGCGCAGGGCGTCGATGACGCGTTGGCTGCGATCGATACCGGACACCATAATGACCACGGTGTCGGGGAAATCACTGATGACTTTGCGCAAGAGTTCGACGCCACTGAGCCCGGGCATCTGCACGTCTGAGATGACCAGGGCGAATTGCTGCGCGGCCAGAAGCTTCAAAGCCTCCGGCGTATCTGCCGCCGTGACGCATTCGTACCTTTCGCTCAGGGCGAGGGCGAAAAGAGTTGTGATCGCCTCTTCATCGTCAACGATGAGAATGCGCCGGTTGTCTGCTTCTGGAAATTGATGTGGCAAGGGTGTCTCGGACTGTCAATCCGTCCCGGCGGGACTGTCGAAGCTGGCCTATTCCGCCAACGGTACTCCCACAATGGCGGGGCGTTTCGCCGCACAAATGCGCAAAGATCGCGCGCGACGCATCTCTGATAGCGGATGGCAATGCTTGTGCCAGTTTATTCGCGGTTGAAATTCTGTGATCGTTACCAGAAACACTGTTGCACTTAGCTAACTAGAAGATTAGAATCTCGTCCAGACAAGAGGGTATTGATGCGTCATCTGAATATGAACCGGCTGATCTGGTTTCCTCGGAACTTGTTCGTTGCTTACTCACGCACCTATCAAACCTCTCGCTGATTTGAAAAACAGCTCTGATGTAGAAGTTGTTTGCGGTTCCGACTTTATCTTGCTGGTTGATTGCGCATTTGCAGTTGGTGATTAGAGACATCTCCCCCCTTCTTCCCAAGAGGCGCCCACCTGAAAGAGTTCAGGCATGCGAAGTAGAAGAACCCAGGAACCATCTTCAATTGGAACGGACAAGTTTGTGCCAAACGGCAGGGAGTCGCGCGATAAGGCCACGTTGCTACCCAGCGAACGCGCGTTCGGTGCGAACCGCGACTTGTTTCTTATCCGCGGCGACGATGTACGCCCAACGTCTTCTCTCAGACTCACCGAGGACATCGCTGAACACAAGCACGCCGGGCGAGGCATCAAAATAGTTTCCACAACAGTGCTGGCGGGGTTGGCCGCGTTAGGGGCCCTGTTGGTCCTCGGAGCGTTGGAACTTGTCCTTGAACGCGTTCTCAGCGACGCGGTTGCTCTAAGTGTTCCAGTTATCTTCGGCAGCATCACCGCGGCAGGGATCACCTATTTTGCATTGAGAAGGCAGGAAGCGTTTCACCGGCGCAGATTGGAGGAGCGAGTACGTGCCGAAAATGGGCGGCGCGAGGCCGAACGGAAATATCGAGAAATTGTCGAGAACGCCGTGGAAGGCATTTTTCAAACCAGTCCGGACGGCGGATTCATTACCGCCAATCCGGCATTGGCCCGCATGCTCGGTTTTGAAACGCCTGAAGAGCTGATTCGCGCGCGTGAACGCGAGGGCACCTATTATGTTCACCCGGAACGTCGGCTCGAGTTGAGGCGGTTGCTGGACCAACACGACACGGTGCGGGGTTTTGAGTTTGAAGCCTATCGAAAAGACGGCACCAAAATCTGGATGTCGGATAACGTGCGGGCCGTGCGGGACGCGAGGGGCAAGCTTCTCTATTACGAGGGCACAACTGAAGACATAACCGGGCGCAAGCTGGCCAAGGATGCGCGGCGCGAAGCCGAAAGGAAGTATCGAGACATATTCGAGAACGCCGTGGAAGGCATTTTTCAAACCAGTCCGGACGGAGAATTTATTGCGGCGAATCCGGCGTTGGCGCGCATGCTGGGTTTTGAATCACCTGAAGAATTGATTCGCGAGCGGACTGATATCGGGCGTACTCACTATGTCGAATCGGAGCGCCGCGCTGAGTTCAAGCGGTTGCTGGACCAGCACGACACGGTGCGGGGCTTTGAGTTTGAGGCCTATCGGAAAGACGGAACCAAAATCTGGATGTCGGATAACGTGCGAGCCGTGCGAGACGCGAGCGGTAAGCTTCTTTACTACGAGGGCACTGTTGAAGACATCACCGAGCGCAAGCTGGCGGAACAGGCGCTGCGCGAGAGCGAAGAACGTTATCGCGATCTGGTAGAAAATAGCCGCGATTTAATCTGCACGCACGATTTGGATGGGCTGGTGCTTTCGGCCAACCCCGCGGCGGCCGCCGCCGTCGGATACGATCTTGATGAGTTCGTGGGGAAGAAAACCATCCGCGACCTGCTGGTGCCTGAAGTCCGGGATCAGTTTGATCAATACATGGCGAGGCTTCGTAAAGAGGGGACCACCAGCGGAATCATGCTGGTGCAAACCAGATCCGGTGAACGCCGGATGTGGGAATACTACAACTCTCTCCGCACCGAAGGAGTAGCCATACCCATAGTGCGCGGCATGGCGCGCGACATCACGGAACAGAGGCGGGCCGAAGCCGCACTGCGCGACAGCGAAGAGCGCTATCGCGAACTGTTCGAGAATGACAAGGACGCGATCTATGTTCACGATCTCAACGGGGTATACAGGTCAGTAAATCGAGCCGCCGAACGCTTGTCTGGATACTCGCGCGAAGAAATTCTCGGAAAACACTTCCGGGACTTTGTGTCCCCTGAATATCTGGGGCAGGTTGGCGAGACTTTCGGTAAGAAGCTGGAGGGAACGGGAGAGACGAACTACGAGATTGAGATTATTCGCCGGGACGGCGCGCGCGTGCCGGTAGAGGTTAGCAGCCGGCTGATCTATGAGAACGGCGTCGCCATCGGGGTGCAAGGCAGCGCCCGCGACATCACTGAGCGCAAACGAGCACAGGAGGCGCTGCTAACCTATTCGCGGCTGCTGCTTGAGGCGCAGGAAGCCGAACGCGGCCGGATTGCCCGCGAACTGCATGACCAGATCGGCCAGATGCTCACGGCCCTGAAGCTTAACTTGCACGCAATCCAATCCGCGCGGAACGAGGGCGAAGCGTCGCTGCTGATCGCAGACAACCTCAAGATGCTCGACGACGCCCTGGAACAAGTGCGCGATCTTTCGGTTGATCTGCGACCACTGCTCCTGGACGACCTTGGGTTGGTGACGGCGTTGCGTTGGTTCGTTGATCACCAGGCGAAACGCAGGAACGTGCGGGCCGAATTCACCACCGACTCTCTCGATCCTGATTTACGCTTCGCGGCCGAACTTGAGACTGCGTGTTTTCGTATCGCACAGGAAGCGCTTACCAACGTTGCCCGGCATGCTCGAGCGAAAACCGTGACGGTGCGGTTATCGAGGAATAGGAATTATCTGATTTTACTTATTGAGGACGACGGGGTGGGCTTTGACATCGACGCCCTGCAACGTCACTCCCCGGCGAACGCGACGCTCGGGCTGCGCGGCATGCAAGAGCGCGCGCACGCAGTAGGCGGCCGCATCAAGATTGATTCGGCAACCGACAAGGGCACGCAAGTGTTCGTTGAGTTGCCGATCGCGATGCCAAACGGCGCGAGACCAAAGATTCAGAAGGAGTAGAAGAATAAGGACGTGAGCTCGATGCCTCTGACGCGCGTCTTGATTGCCGACGACCACGCCCTGGTGCGCGCGGGCATTCGTGCACTGACTGAAAGAATCAAGGACGTAGAAGTTGTTGCCGAAGCCGGCAATGGCCGTGAAGCTCTGCGGCTGATCAAGGAACTTAAGCCCGACCTCGTGCTGCTGGATATCAGTATGCCGGAGGCGAGCGGGTTTGACGTGCTGGCGCAGCAAGCGAAAGAGTTTCCCGGGGTCCGCGTGATTGTCCTCACCGTGCATGAGGCCGAAGCCTATGCGATCAGAGCCCTACGCCATGGCGCCTCCGGTTTTCTGCTTAAGAGCGCCGCCAGCGTCGAACTTGAACAGGCGATTGAAACCGTAACCCGCGGCGAGACTTATGTCTCGCCGGAGTTGTCGAAAAAGTCTTTGTTGGAATATGGCAAGGCCTCAACTGATCGCGCCAGGCTGGACTCACTTAGCCCGCGACAGCGCGAGATTTTGAAATTAGTAGCCGACGGCCTTAGCACCAAGGAAATAGCCGGCCACTTGAATATCAGCGGCAAGACAGTGGAAACCCACCGCGCCCAGTTAATGGAACGCCTTAACATTCACGATGTCGCTGGACTGGTTCGTTTCGCGATCAAGATGGGTCTGGTAGATGTCGAGTGACAGTTAATTCCTAACCAGCAGCAGGGTTTGCGATTAGCCAAACCTTTTGGCTCTCTCAAACTTCCCTTCAGCCAAAAAATTGCATCAGGAAAATCCTGAGTAAGCATAGGGTTTCCCCCGATTGTAGCGGTCTTTATCAAGGTATACAGTGGGCGCACAATTGGAACTCATGGCCCCTGCTTTTTCTTTGAAACGCGTTCCAAGTGTAACCCTTCCTGAAATCTCCTCTTACTCGAAGAGTCAAAGGCTATGAGTGGCAGAGTTGATTTTGATAGCGGCGTAGGCTCTGCGCGGTAGTTGCAAAGTCCTTTCTTTGGTTTCCGGTTTCTGACCCGACCGACACCCGATGCCAATGGCCGTGAACACACGAGTTAAGCAAGAGGTGACCAAATGACCGGACAGATTGATGCCCGTCTAGAGAACCAACTGTCGGATTCGACCGATCTGATTAACCTCTTGTCGCAAAAAGTTGTGGGCCAGTCGTCGGCGACGGACAGTGAGCTGACGCTGTGCGCCGAGCGAAACTTTCCCATTCTCTTCAAACCGTTTCTGGCCCAGGACATTTTGAATTTCATCAGGGGAGCTTACCGGCGGACATTCGCAGCCGGAGCCGGGATCGATCAGCACGGCCGAGTCAAAGATTCGAACTGACTCGGTTTAGGGAACGCGGCAGCCCGCCGTGCGGAGCGAGCCGCGGAGGAAGAAGGACGCCGTTTCGGGGGCGAGCTCGGCGTCCTTCTTCTAACTTCTAATTAGCATTAAGTCAAGGGATTTGGTTGGTAATTTTTCGATCTTAGAAGATCGTGGTCAAACTTATTCGAAGACTTTTTCGACGGAGGCCAAAGAGCTGGATGTCCGTATCAGAGTATCGCGAGCACCACGAGCGGGAGTTGAAGCGAAACCCTGGTCGTTTTGAACGTGAACAAGAGCAGGCACGACGGTGGTCCATGCGCGCGAGTCAGAACCGCAAAGAAGACCGTGTGAAGGAAAAGGAGATACCAGGATGAACGCGGAACTTGAAATCAGTTTTGAATTTCCGCGGCTTCATCGGCCTGGTCCTTCGCTCGATGCGCGCATCCGGTTCAGGTTGTGCGTTCGGATCGTGTCGGCGGCGAGCACGGCCACCTGCTTCGAACGACCGGGGCAGCGGAGATGACCATGCGTGATTCGCAAGGCAACCAGAAATTGGAAACCGAAGCCCGGCCTTACCCGGTGCGAAATCCGTTTTCGCTGTTTAACTTCTCCATCGCGCGCCGCCTGCCGATACTAATAGGCCTCCTGCTGATCGCAATTATCTTTGGGTCTACGTGGGCATCTTACCTCGGCGTCAAAGAGTCAGCGCTCGAAGTCGGCCGCGAGCGATTGCTAAACCTTACTCAACAGCTGGCCAATCAGTCGCAACAGTCGCTGCCCATCGTGCTCGGCAGGACTTTCGCCGCCGCCAATGATCCCGCGGTTCATGCCTTTCTTCGTTCTCCGTCATCCGCCACGCGACCGGGCGCCCTATCGATTCTGCGCCAATTTTCACCCACCCAGGATCCGAACAGTTTGCAGGTCGAGTTGTGGAACACCGATCGAACTCTCGCTTTGATTGAACCGGAAAACGCATCGCCAGAGCCCGCCGATCTTACGACTGAATTCAGGCAGTGCGCGACTGATCCTTTTAAGGTTGTCGGTCCAATTCGAGTCGTCAACAACATCGTCGTGTACACGGCGGTAGCTGGAGTGAAAGACGACACCGGAAAAGTCGTTGCTTATCTCGTGCGGTGGCGGCGTGCTTCACCGACAGCCAACGTCCGGAAACAACTCGCGGATTTATTGGGCAGTCAGGCAGCGGTGTATTACGGCAACAGTCAGGGCGATGTTTGGACCGATCTGGAAAAAGCTGTTCCCAAGCCGCCCGTCAATTTGGGCGCAACGCTTGAGGTTACGCACTACCCGCGGGATGGGAATTCGGTAATGGCTTTGGGACGTCCGATTGGCGGCACGCCATGGTTTCTAATAGTCGAGTTCCCCGTTCAGCCTTTGCTGGCCCATTCCAATCAATTCCTGCGGCGCATGCTCCTAATCGATTTTGGTCTCCTGGTGACAGGCCTGGTTGCGACTATTGCGCTTAGTCGCAACATCACCCGCCCTCTTCGGTCACTCACGGAAGCTGCATCAATAGTCAGCGGCGGAGATTACTCCCACCTGGTCGATATTCGCCAACACGACGAACTCGGCCAGCTCGCTAGTGCGTTCAACGGGATGGTCGTCAAGGCGAGGCCGCGCCCAACGCGATGCTGATGGTGAACGACCGAGGCCGCCTGACGCTGGTGAACAGTCAGGTAGAACAACTCTTCGGTTATGACCGGGCTGAGTTACTCGGACAGCCGATCGAAATGCTGGTGCCGGAACGGTACCGCGACGCTCATCCCGGTCATCGCAAGATCTTCTCGGGCCAGCCGACAGCCCGCGCAATGGGCGCGGGCCGTGATCTCTTCGGTCTCAGAAAAGATGGCACCGAGGTTCCGATTGAAATCGGACTCAATCCAATCCAAACCGAGACGGGCTCGTTCGTCCTGGCCAGCATTATCGACATCACTGAGCGCAAGCGCTCAGAACAGGCGTTGCGCAAGAGCGAGGAACGTCTTCACACCATCATCGAAAACCTCAGTGAGGGTCTGGTAATTTCAGACCTCGATGGACAATTGGTTCACTGGAACCAGACTGGGCTGAAAATGCTTGGCTTCTCCAGCATGGAGGAGTGTCTGCTGAAGCTTCCCGAGTTTCAGAAGATCTTTGAGCTGTCGAGCCTCGATGGCACCGTGCTGAAGCTGGAGGAGTGGCCTCTGGCTCGGATCATTGCCGGCGAACACCTGGCCGACTACGAAGCCTGCGTCCGGCGTGTCGATCAGGATTGGAGGCGAGTATTCAGTTACGGTGGGGGCATCGTCCACGAACCGAACGGCCAGGCGCTGGCTTTCGTTACCATCACGGACATTACGGAGCCCAAGCAGGCCGAAGAGAAATTGCGCCGCAGCCAGGAGCAACTTGCCGGTGTAATCGGCTCGGCTATGGACGCCATCATCACGGTTGATGACGAGCAGCGCATCGTCCTCTTTAATGGCGCCGCTGAAAGAATGTTCCTCTTCCCGTCCGAAGATGCGATCGGACAACTGCTTGACCGCTTCATTCCGGAACGCTTCCGCGCCGCACACAAACATCACATTCAGGATTTTGGCAAAACACATGTGACTAAGCGTTCGATGGGATTGCTCGGTCCGCTTTTCGGTTTGCGCGCTGACGGCCAGGAGTTTCCTATCGAAGCTTCTATCTCGCAGATCGAGTCCGATGGGCGAAGGCTTTACACGGTGATCCTGCGCGATGTTACCGAGCGCAAGCGCGCCGATGAATCCCTGAAGGAACAGGCGCGAATCCTTGATATGGCCCCGGTCATGATCCGCGACCTGAATGGCCGAATCCTTTTCTGGAACACCGGAGTGGAGCAAATGTTTGGCTGGAAAGCGGAGGAAGCTCTGGAGAAAATCAGTCACAACCTTCTTAAGACGGAGTTTCCCCGGCCCCTGGAAGAGATCAAAGCCAGGCTCTACGCCGACGGACATTGGGAAGGCGAGACGATCCACACCAGAAAAGATGGCAAGCAAATCGTGATTGCCAGCCAGTGGGTGCTGCACCGCGACGAGCAGGACAAGCCCAAGGCTATTCTGGTGGTGAATAACGACATCACTGAGCGCAAGCAGGCAGAAGAAGAGATACGCAGACTGAATGAAGAACTCGAGCAACGGGTCGCTGAGCGCACCGCAGAACTCCAGGCCGTCAACAAAGAACTGGAAGCATTCTCTTATTCAGTCTCGCATGACCTGCGCGCTCCGCTCCGTCATATCAACGGCTTCAGCCAGGCTTTGCTGGAAGATTGCGAGGACAAACTCGATGACTCCGGGAAGGGTTATCTGAATCAAGTGCGTGAAGCGAGTCACGAGATGGCGCAGCTGATTGATGACGTGTTGCAGCTGGCGCGCGTGACGCGGACGGAAATGCGACGTGAGCCAGTCAACTTAAGCGAGTTGGCTGCCTCGGTGGTGGCTGAGCTGCCAGAGCGAGAAACTCGGCGAAAAGCAGCGGTCGATATTGAAACCGGGCTGTCCGCTCGCGGCGATAAGCGCCTGCTGCGAATCGTTCTCACCAACCTGATGGGAAACGCCTGGAAATTTACTTCGCGGCGAACCGAGGCGCAGATCACCTTTGGCCGGGAACAACAGAACGGCGAGAACACTTATTTCATCCGCGATAACGGCGCGGGCTTTGATATGGCCTACGCCAATAAATTGTTCGGCGCGTTTCAGCGTCTGCATACGACCGGGGAATTCGAGGGCACGGGCATCGGCCTGGCGACCGTTCAGCGGATCGTTCATCGACATGGAGGCCGGGTCTGGGCCGAGGGGAAAGTTGATCAAGGGGCGACGTTCTTTTTTACTCTCCCAACTTCCAAGGAGATAGGAGATGGACAACAAAGTGATCTTACTGGTTGAAGATAACCCCAGGGATGAAGTGTTGACACTGCGGGCGCTCAAAAAGAGCAACATCATCAACGATGTCATGGTTGCGCGCGATGGCGTAGAAGCGCTCGATTACTTGTTCGGCACTGGTACACATGAAGGCCGGGACCTGACCGTGATGCCCCAGCTCGTTTTGCTCGACTTGAAACTGCCGAAGGTGGACGGTCTCGAAGTGCTGCGAAAGTTACGAAGCAATCAGCGCACCCGGCGTTTGCCGGTGGTTGTCTTTACCTCTTCCAGCGAAGAAGAGGACGTGATTAGCAGTTACAGCCTGGGAGCAAACAGTTATGTCCGCAAGCCGGTGGAGTTTGAGCAGTTTCTCGAGGCCACCAAGCAGTTGGGATTGTATTGGCTGGTGCTCAATGAGGCGCCTCCGGCCGAGTGACCGTGAGCCATGAATAGGACCTTACGAGTACTTAACGTCGAAGACTCAGAGCAGGACATGGCGCTGCTCGCCCGGCATTTGAAGCGGGCCGGCTATAACCTCGTCCTGGATAGGGTGGATACGGCTGAGACGATGAAGGCCGCGCTCGAGTCGCGCGAGTGGGACGTGATTCTTTGCGACTATTCGATGCCTCAGTTCAATGCGCTGGCGGCACTCGCACTCACGAAGGAAATGAAGCTGGACGCCCCTTTCATCATTATCTCGGGGACCATCGGCGAATCCGCCGCCGTCGAGGCCATGCGCGCGGGAGCGAATGATTACCTGATGAAGGATGCCCTGGCGCGGCTGGTCCCGGCGATCGAGCGCGAGCTGCATGAATCAGAGAATCACCGTGCGCGCCGACGTGCCGAAGAGGCCCTGCTGACCTCTGAGCGTAAGTATCGTCTCTTATTTGATAGCAACCCGCTGCCTATGTGGGTCTTCGATCGGAAGACTTTGAGGTTCCTGGCGGTCAACGAAGCGGCCGTGGTGCACTACGGATTCTCGCGTGAAGAATTCCTCGCTATGACAGTCGAGGATATAAGACCGCCGGAAGAGGTGCCCGAACTTATGCAGGTTCTCTCCCAGCCAGTGGCGGGGCTGAAGTACACGGGTAACTGGAAGCACCGGAAAAAGGATGGGACGATCCTGGAAGTCGAGATAACGTCTCACCCATTCGATTTCGGCGACCGGTCGGCTGCAGTGACACTAGCAAATGACGTCACCGAGAAAATTCGCGCGCGGGAAGAACTGGCCGCGATGACGCAGCAACTCTGGCAGGCCTCGAAGCTCGCCACCATGGGCGAACTTTCGGCCAGCATCGCTCATGAGCTGAACAACCCACTGGCCACGATCGCGCTGCGCGTCGAGAACCTTTTGATGGCCGTGGCCGAAGACGATCCGCAGCGGCGTAGCCTGGAAATAATCACGCAGGAAGTGGATCGCATGGCATCGTTGGTTGAAAACCTGCTCCAGTTTAGCCGTCGCAGCCATCGCCAGGAGTCCACCGTGGACGTCCGCGAAGAGATCGTCAAGTCAGTTGAGTTTGTTCATTACCATCTGCGTACAAGAAAAATTGAAGTGGTGCATGAGTTTGCCGATTCGATGCCGACGGTTCAGGCCGACCGCCAGCAGTTACGCCAACTCTTCCTGAATCTGCTCACCAATGCCGGCGACGCCATGCCGGAGGGCGGCAAACTTATCCTGCGCGCCGAGCCGACCTGGCTGGAAGGAGCGGAAGCCGTGGCCATCGAATTCGTGGACACAGGCGGAGGCATCGCGGCCGAGAACCTCGAAAAAATATGGGAACCATTCTTTACCACGAAGCCGGCAGGCAAAGGTACGGGCCTGGGGCTGGCCATCTGTCGGCGCATTGTCGAAGAGCCTGGCGGCACGATCGATATTAAAAGTCAGGCCGGAGGTGGAACGACTGTGCGCATGGTGTTTCCCGCGACCACCAACGGATCGTTTGGGAATTTGCAATGATGGACGGCAGCATCGGAAAAATCCTGATCGTCGACGACGAGGTCGAGCTGAAGAATATTCTCGTCGAGGCGTTGACCAGGCAGGGCTATGAAGCCACCGGTTTTACGGCCGGCGAAGACGCCCTGGCAGCCTTGCGGGGTCAGGAATTTGATGTGCTCCTGACGGACTTGATGATGCCCGGCATCGACGGCATCGAACTCGTTAGCGAAACAATGCAAATCGATCCGAATGTAGTCTGCATCATGATGACCGGCCAGGGCTCGATCCAGACGGCCGTCGATGCGATGAAGGTGGGCGCGTTTGATTACGTGCTGAAGCCCTTCCGGCTGCAAACGATGCTGCCCGTGCTGACGCGGGCGATGAACACGCGCCATCTGCGTCTGGAAAATGTGCAGCTCCGCGAAGCGGTAGCAATTCATGAGCTCAGTGAAACGATTGCCTTCACCCTGGATCCGCAAACCGTCCTAAGCAAACTCGCCGATGCGGCGTTGGCGCAGAGCGAAGCTGACGAGGTATCCATTCTCTTGCCGACCATTGACCGCAAAGAACTCTATGTGGCCGCGGTGCGTGGTGAAAAGCGTGAACGCCTGTTGGGCGAGCGCATCCCGCTGGACGAGAGCATCTCCAGTTGGGTCGCGCGCGAACGCACGCCGTTGATCCTTAACGGAGAGGTCTCTGATGGGCGTTTTGTGGCGCTTTGGCCCAGACCCGAAATTCGCTCCGCTGTCTCTGTGCCCATGCAAGTCGCAAATAAACTGGTCGGCATCATTAATCTGAACATGACTAACCGCTTGCGTCCTTTCACGTTGGGTCAGATGAAGGCTTTGACAATTCTCGCCGGCACTGCCGCCGCGGCCCTGGAAAGCGCCTCGCTCTACACCCAGGTGCAAAGGGCCGAAGAGAACTATCGCTCGATATTTGAAAATGCGGTCGAGGGTATTTTTCAATCCACACCCGAAGGACGATTCATCACAGTTAATCCGGCAATGGCTCGGATTCTGGGATATGACTCACCTGAAGAAGTGGTTCAACATGTCTCTGATATCTCAAATCAAGTCTACGTTCATCCGGAAGATCGCGTGAAATCCAATGCTGCCGAGAAGGATCAAGGCTTTCTACACGGCTTTGAGTTCGAGGCCTATCGCAAAGACGGCGAACGAATTTGGTTATCGCTAAACCGTCGGGTCATTCGGGGCCGGGACGGTATCGAAATCTACCGCGAAGGTTCTGTGGAAGACATCACCACGCGCAGACGAACAGAAAAGGCCCTGGAAGCCAGCGAGAGCCGAAAGGACGCGATTCTGAAAACAGCACTCGATTGCGTCATAACGATCGATCATGAAGGCCACGTTATCGATTTCAATCCAGCCGCGGAACACACGTTTGGCTACGCACGCGAAGACGTCGTGGGAAAGAAGATGGCCGATTTAATAGTGCCGCCTTCATTGCGGGCAGATCACGAACGTGGTTTCGCCAGGTACTTGACGACTGGATGTTCTTCACTGCTCGGCAAGCGAATCGAAATAACAGCAATGCGTGCCGATGGCAGCGAGATTCCCGTTGAACTCACCATTACAGCCATCGGCGACCTTCCGCACCCGACCTTCACGGCCTTCGTTCGTGATCTCACCGAACGAAGGCGGGCCGAGGCTGAGCTCAGGCAGAGCGAGGAGCGCTATCGTGACCTGGTAGAGAATGCTCATGACATCATTTATTCGCACGATCTCAAGGGTAACTACACATCGGTAAACCGGGCCGGCGAACAGAGCACTGGCTATACGCATGAAGAGTGTCTGTCGCTGAATATTGCCGATACTATCGCGCCAGAGCACGTCAGTAGGGCGCGAGAGATGATGGCCAAAAAGATCGCGGGCGAGAAGGTCACCGCATACGAAGTTGACATCCTGGCGAAGGATGGCAAACGCGTCTCAGTGGAGGTCAACACCAAACTAATCCTGCAGGATGGCGTGCCGGTTGGGGTGCAGGGTATCGCGCGCGACGTTACCGAGCGGAAACACCTCGAGGATCAGCTGCGACAGTCGCAGAAGCTCGAAGGGATCGGGCAACTGGCAGGGGGCATTGCTCACGACTTCAACAATCTGCTCACCGCGATCAACGGTTACAGCACTCTGGCGTTACAACGAATCGAAGGTAATCCTTCGGTCAAAACTTACCTCGAAGAAATCAAGAAGGCCGGCGAGCGCGCCGCGAACCTGACGCGGCAGTTGCTGGCCTTCGGACGCAAGCAGATTCTGCAACCGCTGCCGCTTAATCTGAACGACACAGTCACCGACATGAACAAGATGCTGCAGCGATTGATCGGCGAAGATATTCAGCTTACCGCGAAACTGGCGACCGATCTGAAGCGTGTCAAAGCGGATCCGGGCCAGATTGAGCAAGTGCTGGTTAACCTGATCGTCAACGCCCGGGACGCGATGCCGCACGGTGGCAAACTGACGATCGAGACTGTGAACGCCGAGCTGGAACGGGAATATGCGAGCACCCACGTCGGTGTTGATGCCGGTGCCTACGTCGTGCTGGCGGTCAGCGACACCGGCGCCGGCATGGACGAACAGGTGCGGCGACGAATCTTCGAACCCTTCTTTACGACCAAAGAGAAAGGCAAGGGAACCGGCCTTGGCTTGTCGACCGTTTACGGAATCGTGAAGCAGAGCGGAGGAAACATCTCGGTTTATAGCGAGCCGAATCAGGGAACGACGTTCAAGGTTTACCTGCCGGCGCTCGCTACAGCGCGCAAATCATCTGAGGCCAGAGCGGTGGAAAGCCCAATCCCAGGGGGATCAGAGACGGTGCTGCTGGTCGAAGACGAAGCGGTGGTGCGCGGCCTGGCGTGCCAGATTCTGGAGGACGCCGGTTACCGGGTTCTGGTTGCGAAGCAGGGCGAAGACGCCATTCGCCTTTGCATTGAGCACGCGCAAGAAATTCATCTGTTGCTCACCGATGTCGTGATGCCCGGCGCCGGCGGCAAAGAGGTTGCCGACCGTTTGGGTTCGCTGCGCCCGGGGATCAAGGTGCTGTTCATGTCCGGCTACACCGACGAAGCCATCGTGCACCATGGCGTGTTGGATTCGAATGTGAAGTTCATCCAGAAGCCGTTCTCGCCTGCCGCGCTGGCCAGAAAAGTGCGCGAGGTGCTCGACTCAAACGGGACTGGGCCGAGCGAATAGCATTCTCCCTTCTCCCAAAGGGAGAGGGAGGAGTTGAAAGAGGCGACAAGATTCATGTCAGTTGAAACGTCGAAAAGGCGGCCAGCAATTCTGATCATCGACGACGATGAGCAGGTGCGGAATCTGCTCAAGGAAATTTTGGGTGACGGGAACGATTGTGCGTTAGCTGGATCGGCCGAAGACGCGCTGGCCCTGCTGAGCGCTGAGAGTTTCAATCTCGTGATTAGCGACATCAACATGGGAGGAATCAGCGGACTTGAACTGGTTCCGCGGGTACTCGAGAAAACGCCCGACACCGTAGTCGTCATGATTAGCGGACAGCAGACTATCGACTATGCAATCGAGTCCATGCGCGCCGGCGCGTTTGATTACATCACCAAGCCCCTGGACATTCGTCAGATCCATGCCGCCGTGCGGCGCGCGCTTGAACATCACGAGTTACTTCGGGAAAAGCGGCGGCATGAGAATCATCTGGAGGACCTGGTCAAAGAGCGCACTGCCGAAGTCGAACACCTGGCGTACTACGATCGGCTTACCGATCTTCCCAACCGAGTTTTGTTTGCCGATCGTTGCGCGCAGGCGTTGGCGATTGCCCGCCGTAATCAACACCAGGTCGGCGTCTTGCTGGTATCGCTTGACCGCTTCAAGAAGATCAACGACACGTTGGGCCACGATGCCGGCGATGTCGTGCTGACCGAGGCTGCGGCCCGACTGCGGAATTGTGTGGGCGAAGGCGACACGGTGGCGCGATCGGATGGCGACGAGTTTGCTTTGTTGCTGACCCAGGTCAGTGAAGCCGGAGACCTGGCCGATATTTCTCTCTCGATCACCGAAGCGTTCAAACCGCCTTTTCAATTGGGGCGGCAGGAGGTTTACGTTACCGTCAGCATCGGGATCGGCGTCTTCCCGCTCAATGGCGCAGACCACTCCACGATTCTCCGGAATGCCGGCGCGGCGCTTTATCGAGCGAAGAAACAGGGTGGAAACAATTGCCAGTTCTATGCCGCCGATATGAATGCGCAATCGCTCAAGCGTCTCGCGCTGGAGACCAGCATGCGCCGAGCGATCGAAAACGACGAGTTCATCACTTATTACCAGCCGGTGGTGAATTTAGCCTCAGCTGAAGTGGCCGGAGCTGAGGCTCTGGTGCGCTGGTGCCACCCTGAATTCGGCGTGCTGCCACCAGCAAAGTTCATCGGTCTCGCCGAAGACACCGGAATGATTGTGGACATCGGCAATTTCGTCCTGCGCACCGCTTGCGCTCAGACGCGCGCGTGGCAAGACCGGGGATTCGGCCGCTTGCGGATCGCGGTGAACGTTTCGGCCCGTCACTTTCAACAAGCGAATTTCTTCGAGCGAGTGGTGCAGACCCTTACGGAGACCAGACTCGATCCGGTTTGTCTGGAACTGGAACTGACTGAGACTTCGATCATGGAGAACCCGGAAGCGGCTGCGGAGCTGCTGACGGAGATCAGAGACCTGGGAGCGCGGGTAGCTATCGATGATTTTGGCACCGGCTATTCGTCGCTAAGTTACTTGAAACGCCTGCCGATCGATACGGTGAAGCTGGATCGCTCGTTTGTAAAAGGCGCAACCAGCCATCCCGACGATGCGGCGCTGGTAATGGCAATCATCACTCTGGCGCACAACCTGGGACTCAAGGTGATCGCCGAAGGGGTGGAAACTGACGAGCAAATGAATTTTCTGCGGCTGCTGAGATGCGACGAGGCGCAGGGCTACCTTTTCAGCAAGCCCGTGCCGGCCGGCGTCTTTGAGTCCACGCTGACCCCGGGACCACAACGGAAGCTCAGCTTTCGAGCCCGGAGTTCGCGGCCGGGTCTAAACGACTACTCGAACGTAGTAAGCCTGGCTTCTAAGCCGATACGTTCTTCTGGAGGATGATGGACCAAACTTTACACGCGCTGGTAATTGACGACGAGCAGCAGGTGCGCGACTTTGTCTGCACCGTGCTGGCCGGTGACGGTTGGGAAGTAAGTCGAGCCGCGTCCGCCGAAGCTGCGTTTGAAATGGTGAGCCAGAAAAGCTGGGCCATCGTTTTTTGCGATGTGATGCTGGGCGGGGCGGACGGCTTTGCGGTGCTGCGACGCTTTAAGGCGGAGTTGCCGGACGCCAAAGTCGTCTTGATGACCGGACACGGCAGTGCTGCCGGCGCGCTGGACGCGACGGCCTTTGGCGCTTACGACTATCTGCTGAAGCCTTTCGGCGCCGAGGAATTGCAATCGTTGTCGGCCGCGCTGCGCGAGCAGCTCATCAGCCGGCCGCAGCGGCTCTCCGGCCGCCGGCGCGGCAGCGCGCATGGTTCCAATATCGACCTGGTGGGTCGCAGTCATGCGTTCATAGAGGTAATGAAGCAAGTCGGCCGCGTCGCGGCGACCAGCTTGCCCGTGTTCCTGACCGGCGAGTCCGGAACCGGAAAAGAATTGGTGGCCGCGGCACTACATCAACACAGCGGCCGGGCCGACAAAACTTTCGTCGCGGTAAATTGCGGCGCGATTCCCGCGGAATTGATCGAGTCGGAACTGTTTGGCCATACCAAGGGATCTTTTACCGGAGCAGACCGCGATCGTCGCGGCCTCTGGGAAGAAGCCGATGGCGGCACGGTCTTCCTGGACGAGATTACCGAAACCACCCAATCGTTTCAGGTGAAGTTGCTGCGCGTGTTGCAGCAACGCGAGATTCGCCGTGTCGGTTCCAACCAGACCCGCCGCGTTGACGTGCGGGTGATCGCGGCCAGCAACCGCGACGTTGACGAGGAAGTCAAAGCCGGACGCTTTCGCAACGATCTGTTCTATCGCTTGAATGCGGTATCGATCATGCTGCCGCCATTGCGCGAACGGCGCGAAGATATTCCGCCTCTGGCTCAGGCCTTTGCGGATCGGGTCTATTCCTTGAGCCCGGCGGTTCGGTTTTCGCCCGAGGCTGTGACCCTGCTCGATCAATATCCATGGCCGGGAAACATTCGCGAGCTTGAGAACGCAGTAGTCCGCGCCGCCGCGATGTGTGATGGAATGATCCGAGTCCAGGATTTGCCGGAACGCATTCGCAATTATCGCGACGCGCACCTGGCCCAGGACGAGCCGGACAAGCCGGCGGATGGACCAGCGGTAGACCCGGAAGAATGGCCGCTGCTGTCGGCGGTCGAAGGACGCTATGTCGCTCGGGTATTGATCCACACCGCGGGCAACAAGCAGGCGGCCGCTCGCGTGCTCGGTGTCGATCGCAAGACGCTCGACCGCATGATTAAGCGCCACCAGATAAGTTTCGAAAGACGTTCTCTGCAGAAGCCGAACGGCTTTGTGCCGAACAGTTCCGCAGCCAGCGATGGCGAGGCGAACTAGCATCGACGGTTGGTTTTGCCACAGCCAAAACGCCACACCTCCCCAGCTCTTAAACCCTCGGGTTTTGTAAGGCAGTGGTGAATTCGCAGTAAGGCGCGCTTTTAAGGCGGTCTGCTCAGCCGCGCTCACGGTGTTAAAGCGGCACATCCTTTGCTCAGGGATTTGCCGACAAGATCCGCGATCTCCGATCGCGGTCGAGACTGGCGGCGTGGATCCACTTTGTTGCTTCAAGCACGCCGCTCAATACCTCCCGGCCCCAAACTTCGCTGCTCTCTCTCTCTCTAAGACATTGCATCCGGTCAAGAGACTCTTCTCTTAACCTCGATCAGATCGCTGACGTGCAGGCAGAAAGCTTTAGGGGCTGACTGGTCAACTCCAATTATCTCTTCCGAAGCTACCTTCCGACGTTTGTGTTTCAGAGGATCGAGGAAAACAATGTCCATTCATAATAAGAAACCTCCGGGTGCGAACGCTTGCCAGCTTGCGCCGGATACAATTCTACAAAGCCGTTATCGTGTCGTTCGTCACCTGGGAAGCGGTGGGATGGGCGCGGTCTACGAAGCTATTGACCTCCGGCTGGGCCACACCGTCGCGCTTAAGCAAGCACTGACCTCGGATGAAGAACTCTGGAGACAGTTCGAACGTGAAGCCCGCCTGATGGCCGGGCTGAATCATCCGGTGTTGCCGCGCGTCAGCGACTACTTTACCGAGGGCCATCGCGCGTTTTTCGTGATGCAGTTTGTTGAGGGTCAGGATCTGGCTGAAATCATCGTGCAACAACCCGGACCGTTTCCGCGCCACGCCGTGGTCGCCTGGGCCGATCAATTACTGGACGCGCTCATCTATCTGCATTCGCGTGAACGGCAGGTCATTCATCGTGATATCAAGCCGCACAATCTTAAAATTACTCCGATGGGCAAAATCGTTTTGCTCGATTTTGGTCTGGCAAAGACGCAAATTGCGAACTCTGCCGACGCTGCATCGAGCACCAGCGTTTTTGGCTATACGCCGCGTTATGCTCCGCTGGAGCAGATTCAGGATCTCGGTACGACGCCGCAGAGCGACATCTACGCGCTGGGGGCGACGCTCTATCATTTGCTCACCGGCGTCAAACCGCCTGATGCGCTGGCGCGAGCTGCGGCCCTGGTGAGCGCCAAACCGAGTCCGCTCAGACCGGCAAATGAAGTCAACTTTGCGGTGGGTTCGGAACTCGCCGCGATCCTCGATCGCGCGATGGCGCAGAATCCTGATGAGCGCTACGGCAGCGCCACGGAGTTTCGCGAAGCGCTTCGCCGGGTTGGCCGGGTTGACGGTGTGCCGGAAGTGGAGCTGGTAGTGCACGACGCTCCGATTGAGGCGTCGGTGGTCGAAATTGTAGAAACGGGAGATACCACTCTGGTAGCGTCGTCGGTGCGGACGAGGGCAACCGGCCGGCTGGGCTCGCCTGCGATCGCCGCGTTATTCGTAATCATGCTCGTAGCCTTTGGCGCTTTCTGTCGCTATTATCCGTGGAAGGTTCCGCTGCCTGAGCGCGCAGAGATTTCAGCACATCAATTACCAAACTTAAGCGAGTCTGCGATTCAAGGCGCCCGGGTGGGAACGATGGCGGCGCGCAAAGGCCGACCCTGAGCAAACGATCTGGCGCGATCTAGTCAGGTTTAGCGTTCGTCAAGGTATCCTTCGCTTCGGCTGGCTTGGCGTTCACGCGTCGTGCGACATCTACTTTCGGCCAGAGCCTGGGCTACCAACTCACGCGCAACATCACCACACCGTGGCCCGGGACGGATACCGTATAGTCCGGCCCCCGCGACTCGATATCCTGATGCAACCAAAGATCTCGCACGCGGGTCCTGGTAATACCAAGGTCCGCCCAGCGTACGGTCATCTTCGCTTCGTCCTTCGCCCGGTTAAAGAGCGCCACAGCCTGGGCCTTACCAGAAAGAGATCTTGTCCAGATCTCCTGATCGCCGGACTTCCAGATCTCCTTGCCTTGCTTGCCGTCTTTGTCCTGATCAATCGCGATCACTTCGCGGTTCGTTAGAATCTCCAGGATTGCCGGACTCATGCTGCGCAGATCGTTCCCGGCTAACAGCGGAGCGGCCAGCATGGCCCAGAGACTCATGTGCGTCTTGTATTCGGTTTCGCTCATGGCGCCGTTCCCGATCTCAAGCATGTCCGGATCATTCCAGTGACCCGGCCGGGCCCACTGCGCGAGATCATTCTGCCCAAAACCAATCCGGGACATTGAATCCCAGGCGTCGCGGATGTCGCCGGTGGTGCGCCAGAGGTTGCCGCCCACGTCGGAACCCCATTTCCAAACGTCCAGCCGACCGTACTGACAGAGGCTGTAAACGATGGGACGCCGGGACGCTCGCAGTGCCTCGCCCATTTTCTGATAAACGGCCGGCATCTCTTCGTCCGTATACAGCGTGCGCGCGCCGCACCAGTCGTATTTCAAGTAATCGATTCCCCAGGCGGCATAGGTGCGAACGTCCTGCTCTTCATGGCCGTAACTGCCTTCGTAGCCCGCGCAAGTGTTAGGTCCGGGCGAAGAATAAATGCCCAGCTTCAATCCCTTCCTGTGCACATAATCGGCGAGCGCCTTCATGTCGGGAAATTTCTTGTTCGTCAGAATATTTCCCGACGAGTCACGACCACCTTCCCAGGTATCGTCAATGTTGATGTAAAGGTAACCCGCCGCTTTCATTCCATTGCCGGCCATCGCATCGGCGATGCTGCGGACCGTGGCGTCGTCAACTCGAGATGCAAATTTGTTCCAACTGTTCCAACCCATGGGCGGCGTTCGCGCGAGGCCGTTGTCGGGAACTTTATGAAGCGCCGGCAACGGGAGTCGCGCGGGCAGCGCGCCTTCACCGGCCGGCGCGCGCACCGCCACCATCTCGGTAGGTTTATCAGTGGGCCGGCGGCGTGTCGAGATATGCAACTGATCGCCGGCCAACTTGCCCTCGTATTGGACCTTGCGGTCGGTCTTGCCGTCCCTCATCGTTCCGGTGATCGTAAAACCGTCGGCGCCGCCGGTGCTCTCGGTGATGAGATAGTAAAACTGCGTCACGCGGATTGAGCCCGTGAGGCGTTGACCGTCTTGTTTCAGATTCAAGTACGTCGTTCGGAAAGTGCCGTCCGCATTTGGCGTCCGTACGACCCAATTGCCTGTCAGTTGGTCGTTCGGTTGTTGCGCCGTCGCCAAAGCGACGAAGAGACTTGTGAGTAAGGACAGAACCACCATAAGTCCGGCCGTGCCCCGGAAGCGATGACATGGTTGCCGCTCAGTTTCCATCATTGAAAAACGTCTCCCTTCAGTGTGCTTATCGAGCAGCGCGACAGAGAACCACATCCGGGTCATTACTCAACCGAAAATCTGAACACCGTTTCGTGCTCGTACCGCTGCGCGCGTTTCAAAATCGTCGTTGGAAAAGAAGGCTGGTTCGGCGAGTCAGGAAAGTGCTGGGTCTCAAAGCAACAGCCTGCATGCTTGCCGTAAGCTCGGCCACCCCTTCCAATGATGCTGCCGTCCAGGTAATTACCTGAGTAAAACTGTATTCCTGGCTGGGTTGTGAAAACCTCCAGCACTCTTCCGGTCACCGGTTCATGGATCTTAGCGGCCGGCTTTAGTGCATTGCCGTTCCCTCTCAAAATGAAATTGTGATCGTATCCTCCAGCGAGTTCTAACTGCTCGTAGTTCTGATCAATACGCGCGCCGATCGAGTTCGAACGGGTGAAGTCCAGCGGAGTATTGCTGACGTCTCTTAGTTCGCCGGTTGGAATCAATCCCTTGTCAACCGGCGTAAACTGATCGGCGTTGAGTAGTAGCTCATGCCCCAGAACCGTACCATCTCCGGCGAGATTGAAGTATGAATGGTTCGTCAAATTCACCACTGTGTCTTTGTCGGCAGCGGCGAAATACTTAATCCGCAGCTCGTTTTTCTCCGTCAGCACGTAAGTTACTCTTGCCTGCAAATTTCCGGGATAGCCTTCCTCTCCATCTTTACTCACGTAGTCCAGCTCCAGACCCACGCCGTCCCCGCCGTTAATTGCCCTCGCCTCCCAAACCACCTTGTCGAACCCTCTGATTCCTCCGTGCAGGTGATTCTCTCCATTGTTTTGGGTCAGAGAATAGACTGAGCCATTCAACCTGAATCTTCCCCCGGCAATCCGGTTGGCGTGACGTCCGATGATCGCGCCGAAATACCTGGACCTCCTCACATACCCTTCGAGGGTGTCGTGTCCCAGTACGACATCACTAACTCTCCCGATTCGGTCGGGTACTCTGATGGACGTAATGATGCCGCCATAGTTCGTGATCTTAACTTCCATTCCGCGACCATTGTTAAGAGTGAACAGTTCCACTCTTTTGCCGTCGGTGGTTGTGCCGAATTGCTCTTTGCTTAGTTTCACTTTCCGTTCTTTCTCAAAGCCGCTTCAGATTCTAATCACGCTTTCTTCAAAGACGCCGCCGCTGGCTAAGCTTGTTACGTTCCAACCTGACATGTGAGCTCCTCAGAGCAGCCGATTGAGTTCCGGCGCGCGCATCGCCTCAAAACTGTTGGCGCCTCACTTTCTTGATATTGGTATCCGGCAGCGGTTGGCTCTGTTGGATTGAAAAGTCCTCGACATCCTTCAGAACGAAGCTCGGCGTATCCTTTGCGTGCATGGTCTTGACATGCCGCAGGTCCGCGGCCTTCACGTCTGACAGGATGAAAGCCGAACGGGCATCGTCTTTCAGATAGCCTACTTCAACATCCCTCAGCTCGATTCCTCTGACGTGACGAATGAAGAATCCGTACGCGGGGGTCTCGCCAAACATCGCGGGCTCCGGATAGGCGTCCTCTTTTTCTGATGGATCCAGCGCTGCCTGTTCTTTCGTCCCTCCGCCTTTGTAATAAATGCGGATGTGGTCAAGCGTCAGATCTTCGATGTCATGCCCGGGTACTCCACTGATGATCGAGGCGTATTTCGGTTCGGCGTTATAGACGATCACGTTGCTGATGCTCACGCGTCTCAGTGCGCCAACCGGCGCGCCCTTGGGACTGCGCATACGACTACCGAGCCGCAGAAAGATGGGCGAGTTGGCGATGTCGCGCATGGTGACGTTGGTGATGGTAACGTCTTCGAGCAATCCACCATCAACTGTCTCCAGCGCCAGGCCGCGACAATAGTCAAAGACGCAATTCGAAATCACGATGTTCTTGAACCCGCCGTTGGACTCAGTGCCAAACTTGATTCTGCCGGTCGGACCGCTGACATTGTATCGGTTGTAGTCTCGCTTGAACGTCCCATCAAGAAGCGTGCCTTCGTCATAGCCGCTGACCTGACAGTTGGTGATGGTGACGTTCTCGGTCGCGCGCGCATAACCAAGCGCGAACGAACTCTTCGGGCAAATACCATCGTCAAAGGGCGAGTTGACTGTGCAATTCGAAATCCGGACGTTGCGGCAGGCATCAATGTCGATGCCGTCGCGGTTAGTGTCGATCTTCAAATTGTCGATGGTGAGGTTGTCGACGCCGGTGGCGAGAATTGCAAAGTGGCCGCCATGCAAGATCGTAACATCACGAATGATGACGTTGCGACAGAGCTTGAGGCTAATTGATTTGTTTCCCCATCCCGCCTCAACCGCATCGCGTGGGTTGGGATAGCCGAACGGCGTCTTTGGTTCGCTGGCGCGCGCACTGTTCAAGGCATCGTTCTGCTGTTGCGTGCGCGATTGCGAGCCGCCTCGGACCAGACCTTTGCCCCAAATCATTCCCGGTCCAAGGATGGAGACATTTGACAGGTTTTCGCCCCAGATCAAGCTGTTATGCCAGTGGCTGTGTCCGAAGTCCTGGTACGCTTCCCACTCGTTTGGCTCGGCCGGATCATACCGCACGCCGTCCGCCGGGCTTGCGGCAATGAGGGTGGCGCCCTGATCGAGATATAAAGCGATGTTGCTCTTGAGATGAATCGAAACCGAAAGGTAATTGCCGGCAGGGAAGCGCACCGTTCCACCTCCGGCCGCGGCCGCCGCCTCAATTGCTTTGTTGATGGCTGGAGTGTCGAGCGTCTTACCATTGCCGGTGGCGCCGAACGCTTTGACGTTGTAAACACTCGCGTCCTCAGAGAGCGAAAGGTAAGCTGGCCCGCTCTGCGAAACGAAGATTGCCGAGTGAGCATTTGGCAGCAGGAAGCCCGCAGTCAAAAACACAGCAGAAACAACCCAAAGCTTCTTTAGCTTCATTTCGATCTCCAATCAGAGTATTTCCGCTAACGACTTGCCGAGGCTGAAATCTATTTACTGGCGGGATGGATCTCAAATTGGCCGTTCAGCCTAATGTCTTCAGAGCCGGATCCGATCATTACTTTGAATTTTCCCGGCTCGACCACAAACCGCATCTGTTGGTTCCAGAGCGACAGGTCTTCGGGTTTCAAAGTGAACGTGACGGCTTTCGTTTCGCCGGCATTCAAATGAATTCTCTCAAAGCCTCGCAGATTCTTTTCGTAGGTCGTGACGCTCGTTACCAGTTGATGAGTATAAAGCTGGACCACTTCGTCGCCGTCGCGTGAACCTGAGTTTCTCACGTCGCAAGATACTCGAACGTTGCCCTGGGCGCCTTGCGGCGCCGGGGTGATTCTCAAATTGCTGTAGGCGAACGTCGTGTAGCTCAGGCCGTAACCGAACAAGTAGAGGGCGCCATTGACGCGGCTTTTTTCGCCTTCCCACTGAGCATTGGGTTTGGTAGGAAAGTTATATGGAATCTGTCCGACCGTTTTCGGAAAAGTCACAGTCAACTTTCCACCGGGGTTGTAGTCGCCAAAGAGCACGTCGGCGATCGCCGTTCCGCCCTGGGCGCCCGGAAACCACGCTTCGAGAATTCCCGGCACATATTTGTTAGCCCAGTTGATGCTCATCGGCCGGCCATTCAGCAAAACCACGATCACAGGTTTCCCTGTGCGATAGACCGCCTGTACCAGATCAAGCTGATGGCCCGGCAGATCCAAACTGGTCCGGCTCATGCTCTCGCCAATCGTCTTTGCGGAATCGCCGAGGACAACGACGGCAATGTCGGAATTCCTGGTTGCGTCAACCGCCTTATTAATTTCGTCCTGCTCCTGTTTGGTAAGCGGCTCAGGCAAGACCTCGGTTTCGGGCCAGTGGGCGTCCACCACATCGCAGCCTTTCGCATAATTAATTTGAACTTTATTGCCCAGCTTCTTCCTGATTCCTTCGAGCACGGTAATGCCTTTGACGCCGTTCGGCCCGTAACGATATCGCGTGAGACTGTCATCATCGGCGTTTGGACCAATGATCGCGATTGAGTGAAGGTCTTTGCTTAACGGAAGCACGTTCCGTTCGTTCTTTAACAAAACCATGCTTTCGCGCGCGGCCCGCAATGCGACCTGTTGATTCGTTGCGGAGTTAACGATTCGTTCCGCCCTGTCGATATCTTGGACATAAGGACGATCGAATATGCCAACCAGGAACTTCACTCGCAGAACATCGCGCACGCGGTCGTCAAGTGTCTTCAGGGAAACCTTACCCTCTTTGACAAGTTCGCGCAGCGGGAGAATGAAATCATCGGGCGGCGTAAAATTCGTTTTGACATTTAAACCGGCTTCGATCGACTGACGCACAGCGTCTTTCATGTCCGAGGCGACGCCGTGTTTGTTATAAAGATTTTCAACTGCGGCGCTGTCAGAGACGACATATCCCTTGAAACCGAAATCATTTCTTAGTCGCCCGGTGAGCCAGTATTTGCTGCCGGTAACCGGAATGCTGTCATAGTCATTGTACGAACTCATCACGCCGAGCATTCCGGCTTCTTTAATCGCGGCCTTGAAAGGCGGCAGGAAAATATTCTCGACTTCCCGCGGCGAGGTCTGCGGATCGGTGCGCGCTTGTCCTTCGCGTGCGCCCTTATTGTTGCCATGGATGGCGAAATGTTTTGCGGTTGCGGCGACGCGATAATCTTTCTGCATCGCTCTGACCATCTCGACCCCGAGCCGCGACGCGAGATACGGATCTTCACCATAGACATCTTCAAAGCGTCCCCAGCGTTGATCGCGCGCAACGTCGAGAATCGGAGCGTAAACATTCGTGTAGCCGAGCGCTCTGCCTTCTGCGGCGGTAATGCCTCCTATCTCGCTAATCAGTTCTTTATCCCAGGTGCTGCCCTGACCGATCTGCGCGGGAAAGCTTGTCGCGGTGTAAGCAGCGAGGCCACGAACGCCTTCGTTCGTGAAATCAACGGGAATGCCGAGCCGCGTGTCTTCAATAAAGAAACGCTGCACTTCGTTCATCGCCCAGACATGTTTCCTGATGTCCGTGGCATAAACGCTCTTGCCATTGGGACCTACGCCATTGAGGTGTTCATCGATATTGGCGATACCGTCTTTCCAGATTTGGTTTTTCCAATCAGGAGTCGGCAACTCGTCTTTCAAGGGCGGCTCCGCTCCGCTCCTGCCCCGTCCGACGCCGTACAGGGTTGCGGTTTGACACGTCTTTTCCTCGAGGGTCATCTGCGAGAGCAGGTCATCTATGCGTTTGTCGATTGGCGCCCTGGGATTCTCGTAAACATCCATCTTTCCGTTCTTGTTCAGATCGATCCAGCCGGCTTGATAGATGTTCTTTCCGCGATTAGCATTCTGGCCGAGACGAGTTCCTTGTGAAGTGGGCGCCAAAAAATTCAAACCCACCATCAGCAACATGAACCACGCCACAGTTTGGAACATCTTCATACGCGCTCTTTCTTACTAGTCTGACCGAGTAGGCCAGCGAATCTTAAACGTTACCGGTAACGAGCGTCAATAGTCTGCACTCGGACTGGAAATTCTCGAGCCTACTTGCCATGTCTGTTCGAGCTGCAGCCTTTGTCGCCATAGCCGAGCTCGGCGCCACCCGAGATGAGGTGATCGACGCCGGTCGTGAAGGTTGCTTCAGCGGCAATGAAGAGGCAGAGCTTGCCAACTTCGTCAATCGTTCCCATTCGCGAGAGCAACTGCGCTGTCTCGCCCTGCGCTCGACATTGATCCGGATCAGGCGCCGCATCGATCGCCTCCTGCCACAAAGGCGTGTAGACGTTTCCGGGCGAAACTGAATTCACGCGCACGCCATGCCGCGCTTCGTCGATTGCGAGCGCCTTAGTCAGCGCGGTGATCGCGCCTTTAGTTGCGACATAGGTACTCGCATGCAATTGTCCGATGCTGCCAACCAGGCTCGACATGTTGATGATGTTGCCTCGAGTTTGACGCAGGTGAGGGAGAGCAAACTTGCAGGCGGCAAAGATGCTGACCAAATTCAACTCCAGCAGGTCACGAAAATCCTGAATTGAAAAATCATCGATCGGCTGGAGCGGCGGATGCCAACCAGCATTGTTAACTAAACAATCGAGTCGCCCGTAACGCGAGACGGTAGTTTCGATCAGCTTCTGAATCTCTTCGACCTGGGAAACGTCGCAGCGAATGAAGCGGGCCTCGCCTGGTCCACTTTCATTCACCTTGGCGGCGAGTGCAACGCCAGTGCGTTCGCCCTTCGCACAAAAGACCACCTTCGCACCGGCGGCTACGAAGGTACGCACGCAACCTTCCCCTATGCCACGGCTGCCACCCGTGATGATGACGACTTTGTTGGCGTAGCTCATATCCGGCGCCCCAGCGCGCCGAAGCTCCTCAGAGTTTCCCCAAACAAACGAATCCAAATCGGTGGGATGAAAGTCGTGACGCTCGTCGTCTTGAGATCGAGGTTCGCAATTCGGAGCACCTTACTGTCATGAGAAATGAATTGAAGAGAGTCGCGGCAGTTGTGGGGTTAACTGTAGCGATGACATCCGCAATGGCAAACGGTGAAGGGGAAGAGCCAAATGGCGGGACCGCGCCCCGCGTGTTTCTACTCGATGCCAAGCATTTGCAACTGACTCGACAACGGGTTCAAGCGGGCGATAAAAGTTTGACGCCGGCATGGGCGAAGCTCGAGGGCGAAGCGCAGAAGGCGCTTTCGGTCCCTCCCTCTTCCGTTGTTAGCAAAGAAGCTATGCCTCCGAGCGGAGACAAACACGATTACATGAGCCAGGCGCCGTACTTCTGGCCCGACCCAAAATCTCCCAACGGCTTGCCTTACATCCGCCGCGACGGTGAGCGCAATCCGGAAATCAACAAGATCACCGATCATCGCAGTCTGGATCAATTAGAGTCGTCGGTGGAAACGCTCGCGCTGGCTTTTTACTTCAAAGGCGACGAAGCGTACGCCGCCAAAGCGACACAATTGCTGCGTGCATTCTTTCTCGATCCGGCGACGCGCATGAATCCAAACCTGCAATACGCGCAGTTTATTCCCGGCGTGAACACTGGCCGCGGCATTGGCTTGATCGAGACGCGCGGGTTGACCCAGGTCGTCGACTCGATAGGTCTGCTACAGGGTTCGAAAGCGTTGACCCCGGCTGATCAGCATGGCTTGCAGGATTGGTTTGGAAAATTTCTTCAGTGGATGCTCGAAAGCAAGAACGGTCGTGACGAAGCCGCCGCGAAAAACAATCATGGAACCTACTACGATCTGCAGGTTGTCTCGTTCGCCCTGTTCGTCGGCAAAGATGATTTGGCGAGGCAAGTCTTGCAGGCCGCCCGCCAAAAACGAATCGCAACTCAAATCGAGCCGGACGGGCGCCAGCCACTGGAGTTGGCGCGCACCAAGGCCTGGAGCTACAGCGTCGGCAATCTTGATGGCTTGATGTTGCTGGCTACCCTGGGCGAAAAACTGGGAGTTGATTTGTGGAATTTTAGAACGAGGGACGGCCGCAGCATTCGCCAGGCGCTCGACTTCCTCACACCGGTTGCGTTGGGTGAGCAAAAGTGGCAGTACCAGGAACTCGGTGGTCTGAAACCTCAAACATTGTTCCCGCTCATGCGGCGAGCGGCGACCACATATCAGGACAAGCAATACCAGGCATTGATGGCGAAGTTACCCGACGTAGACTCGCGTGATCGGAGTCGTTTGCTGCTGAGAGATTATGTGCCGGACAAGCAAGCTCAGCGCTGAGTTTTCGACGCACCGGCGCGAAGCAACTTTCATGACCAGGATCATCGACCAGCCGAGGCCCTGTTTGTCGATCATCTCTCTAATTACTTTCACGATAGGGTTCGGCTTTCTGTTTTCTGCCTCGCCCCATGCGCAGAGACTCCCGCGCGATCAATGGGGCGCAGTGCCGGTATCGGTCTCGCATACCAACGGCAAATGGATAATCGCAGGCGCGAAGAACAAAGTGACCGTCGACGATGCGGCTCTGACGATCAGTATTCAGGCGGGTACAACTCAGTGGGCACTTGTACGATCGTCGGCTGCCGAAATGCTGGTTAAGTCGAATGGCGAGGAGTTTCCACTACGGCTTGCTGACGCTCAAAAGAT
>WNFD01000962.1_pt1 | contig 52805 bp, 53 predicted proteins | sample 5400491 | NCBI WGS metagenome assembly WNFD01 (sample SAMN13153343, study PRJNA577476) | soil metagenome | isolation source: 120 cm saprolite under Douglas fir tree site 2 hole 2 replicate 2 | place: USA:California | collected 2015-04-18
CACGATCGTCTGCATGGCCTGGGCGAGCGTGATCGCCACGACGGTGGGATCGATGGCCTGGTGCGGATGGGCGCCGTGGGCGCCGCGGCCGGTGATGCGGATGTCGAAGAAATCCGCGCCCGCCATCATCGGCCCGCTGCGCACCGAGACCTGGCCCTGCGGTCCTTCGGGGGCATTGTGGAGCGCATAGATCTCGTCGCACGGGAAGCGCTCGAACAGCCCGTCGGCCAGCATGGCGCGGGCGCCGCCCAGCCCCTCCTCGGCCGGCTGGAAGATGAACATCACGGTGCCGTCGAACGCGCGGGTCTCGGCGAGATAGCGCGCCGCCCCGAGCAGCATCGTGGTGTGCCCGTCATGACCGCAGCCGTGGAAGCGCCCGGGGTGCTTCGAGCGATACGGCAGGTTGGTCTGCTCGTCCATCGGCAGCGCGTCCATGTCGGCTCGGAGCCCGACGCGGCGTCGACCCGCGTCGCGTCCTCGGAGCACACCCACGACCCCGGTCTTGCCGATGCCGCGAAAAACCTCGACTCCCCAGGACGCGAGCTTTTCGGCGACGATGCCGGAGGTGCGGACCTCCTCGAAGCCGATCTCGGGATGGGCGTGAAGGTCGCGCCGGATGGCAACGAGCTCGTCGGCAAATTCAGCGATGCGGGGAAGCGCCGGCATGCGGGAGGCCTTTCCAGGAGACGCGGCGGCAAGCGGAGCGTGGGCAGGCGCCGCCATTGTGTCAAGCAAGCCGCGGCATGCAAAGAGCCCAGCTCGCTTCACGCTATTCGTCCCGCCCCGCGCTTGCCGGATAGCCGAAGTCGCGCGGGCGCAGGCCGGCCTGGAACCAGGTGATGAAGCTGTAGACGTCGTAGACCGGCAATCCCAGGTGCTCGCGCAGCGCCCTGGCGTAGGGCGCCATATTGGTGCACTCGAGCAGCACCGCGCCGACCTCGGGGTTTCGCTCGAGGAGCGTCTCGCCAGCCTCGAGGATATCGCGCTCGGCCGCCGCGACATCGAGCTGCGGCTCGTTGCCGAGAATGGCGCGGGTGAACTCCGTTCCCTCGTCGGTCCCGACCACGGGCGTGCCGGGCGCCACGCCGGCGCTGCGCAGGTGCTCGGCCGAGAGCGTCTCGGCACTGACGGTGAGAATCCCCACGCGCCGGCCCGGCGGGAGCAAACTCTCGATGAAGGACGCCTGCAGCAGGCTCGAGGTCGCGACCGGCACCCGGACGTGGCGGGCGATCTCGACCTGATAGATCGACAGGAACCCGCAATTGGTGGTGATGGCTTCCGCGCCGAGATCGACCAGCTCGCGCGCCCCGTCGAGGAAGGCGTCGAGCAGCCCGCTCGCGCGCTCCTTCACCACGCGCTGCGGCGAGGCGCCCTTGATCACCTTGTAGAGCACCGGAAACGGCCAGGTCTGCGCATGACCCATGTCGCCGGGGATGCGCGGGAACCGCGCCTCGAGCATCAAGATGCCGAGCGGCGCGCCGTAGATCGCCTTGCCGCCGCTCGCGATACGGTCCCGGTTGGACTGCCGGTGCATGGCTCGACTCATGAATTGGGTGCGGTGCCGTTGTCTTGCCCGCGATCGGCAGACTAGCAGCCAATGCCGGACGGCGAAATCGGCGGTGCCGGCGGGGTGCCGCAGGGTGCCGGCGGCCGGATGAAATGCAGGCAGTCCCCTGCTAGAGTTCCCTTTCAGCCGCGCGCCAGCGGCACGTCGACGGAGGACCCGATGAACACCATCCTGCGCCTGGCCGCACTTTTGGTCCTGCTCCTCGCCGCCGCCCTCCCCTTCGGAGCGCTCAAAGCCGCGGATCCGCCGGTCGTCATCGGCCTCGTCATCCCGCTGTCGCCGCCCGGCGATCCGACCGCCGGCCAACTCATCCGCCGCGGCGCCGAGCTCGCGGTCGAGCATATCAACGGCCCGATGGGCGGCGTGATCGACGGCAGGAAAGTCGCGCTTTCCGTTCAGGATTCGCAAGGGCGCACCGAAGGCGGGGTCGCCGCGTACCGGCGCCTGGTGAGCGAGGAGCGCGCCGCTGCCGTCACCGGCTTCTTTCACAGCTCGGTCAATCTCGCCGCCAACGAAGTCGCCAAGGAGCTCGGCGTCCCCACCCTCGGCACGCAGACTTCCGCCGCCGACATCACCGCCAAGCATTACGACGTGGCGTTCCGCACCCACGTGATCGATCCGGTCCGGACCGCGGCCTGGCTCGATTTCATCAAGGCCCGGAACTTCAAGAAGGTATCGCTGCTCGCCGAGACGACGGACTACGGCATCGGGCTTCTCACCGAGACCGAGCAGCAGAGCAAGGAGCGCAAGCTCGGGATCGAGCTGCAGGCCATCACGTTCGATCACGGCACCACCGATCTCACCCCGCTGCTGCTGCAGGTCAAGGCATTCAAGCCGGACCTCATCATCAACGTCGGCGTCGGCCAGCCGATGGATCTGATGCTGGAGCAGGCGGCCACCCTCGGGCTCACGCCGCAGACGCCGATGCTCGTCTCCTACGACGCGCCGATCCGGCCGCAATTCTGGCAGCTGCACCCGAAGACCGGCGACAAGCTGTATTTCATCGCCTATTATTCGCCGAAGCAGAAGCTGTCCGAGGAAGGCGCCGCCTTCGCCAAGGCGTATGAGGAAAAATACAAGGAGTCGCCGGTCTATTCCTCGCTCAACGGCTTCGGCGACGTGCTGATCATCGCCCAGGCACTCAATCAGGCCAAGAGCGCCGATCCCAAGGCGCTGATCCGGGCGCTCGAGACCGGCCGCTTCAAGAGCTGGACCGCCGCGCCGGTGAGCTTCCCGCGCGCCGAGGGCGTGTTCTTCCACAATTGGTCGCCGCCGGTGCTGATCCTGCAATACACCGCGCCCGGCCAGGACTGGAAGGAAGCGGCCGTCGTGGTCGAGCACGCCGGATCGCAGTGAGCGCGGCGGCGATCATCGCATGAGCCCATCGGCTCGCTCCGGTTACCTCCCCCCTTGTGGGGGAGGTCGACTCGCGCGCTATGCGGGCGAGTCGGGAGAGGGGTGGCAGCGCTCGCAATATCAGAAACCCCCCTCCCCATCCCTCCCCCACAAGGGGGGAGGGAGCAGACTGAGGCCCGCCCTCCGACAGATGCACCACTGCCCTGGTGGCAACGTGTCCTTCCGGCGGCAGGGCGCATGATCTTTTCCGCCGAGCTGTTCGCCCAGACGCTGATCGCCGGCGTCATGATCGGCGTGCTCTATGCGCTGATGGCGCTCGGCATCACCTTCATCTACAGCATCGTCAAGATGATCAACTGGTCGATGGGCGAGTTCTACATGATCGGCAGCTATCTCCAGTATCTGCTGGTCGTCGAATGGCTCGGACCGGATCTGTGGTGGGTGGCGGCGCCGCTCTCCGCGCTCGGCGTGTTCGTGCTCGGCTTCTTGCTCGAGCCGCTGCTGATCAAACCGATGTTCACCCAAGGCATCGAGCGCAAGGACGATTACGCCATCGTCGTCACCATCGCGCTGCTGCTGCTGTTGCGCAACCTGGCGACCGCGCTCAGCGGCCCCTACCAGCGCACGCCCGGCTCCAACCTGCCGACCGTCATGCTGGGTCCGCTGCCCGAGAGCGGCGCGCGTCTCGCCGCCTTTGTGTGCGCGCTCGCGGCAATGGCCCTGTTCTATCTGCTGCTCAAACGCACTTGGCTCGGCCTGGCGCTGCGGGCCGCGGCGCAGAGCCGGGTCGGCGCCCAGACCGCCGGCGTTGACGTGTTCCGGCTCGACCAGGTGGCGTTTGGAATCGGCGTCGGACTTGCCGGGATCGCGGGCGCGCTGCTCGCGCCGGTATTCATGGTGTTTCCGACCAACGGCGTGGTCACCACCGTCAAGGGCTTCGAGATCATCGTGATCGGCGGCCTGGGCTCGATTCCCGGCGCGCTCGTGGCCGGCGTCCTGCTCGGCGTCGTCGAATCGCTGGGCGCGGCGTTCCTCGCCGCGCCGTACCAGAACGTCTATGGCTTTCTGCTGGTCATCGTCGTGCTGTTGCTGCGCCCGTCCGGCCTGTTCGGGGAACGCGTGCGGCAGGCCTGAGCGGGAGCCATGGCGGCGCTGCTGGAGACCAAAGACCTGGCAAAACGCTTCGGCGGGCTTTCCGCCGTCGACGGCGTGAGCCTCGCGGTCGCGCCGGGCGAGATCCGCGGCGTCATCGGCCCGAACGGCGCCGGCAAGACCACGCTGCTCAACCTCATCAGCGGCGTCTATCCGCCGACCAGCGGTGAGATCCGCCTCGACGGCGAGCCGCTTGCGGGCCTCGCGCCGCATCGGCTCGCGCGCAAGGGGCTGATCCGCAGCTTTCAGGTGGCGCGGCTGTTCGGGAACATGAGCGTGCTCGACAATCTGATGGTGCCCTATCTTGCCGCCCGGCGCGGGACCGGCGCCGCAACGGCCGCCGAAGAGGCCGCGCGCCTGCTGGAGCTGACCCGGCTCGCGCCGCTCGCGCAATCTCCGGCCAAGGCGCTGTCCGGGGGCCAGCGCGCGCTGTTGCAGATCGCCGCCGGCTTCATGGCGCCGCAGCTGAAATGCTATCTGCTCGACGAGCCGTTCGCAGGCGTCAGTCCGGCGATCAAGGATTCGATCGTCGACCTGATCGAAGCCCACAACCGCGAGCGGCGCACCACCTTCGTCATCGTCAGCCACGAGATGGCGCTGGTGCGCCGGCTCTGCCCGCGCGTCACCGTGATGATCGAGGGCCGCATCGGCGCCGAGGGCGCGCTCGACGAGGTCGCCGGCAAGGACGAGGTGATCGGCGCCTATCTGGGCAAGGTCTCCGCGACATGAGCGAACCGCTGCTCACGGTCGAGCATCTGCACGCCGGCTACACCAGCGGCATCGACGTGCTGCAGGGATTGTCGCTCACGGTGGCGCGCGGCAGCCTCACCTTGATCATCGGCCCGAACGGCGCCGGCAAATCGACGCTGCTCAAGGTTCTGTTCGGTTTCCTGAAGACGCATCGCGGCCGCGTTCGCTTCGCCGGCGCGCCGATCGACGGGCTCGAGCCCTATGCGGTCAAGGCGCTCGGCATCGGCTACGTGCCGCAGGAGATCAACGTGTTTCCCCTGCTCACGGTGGAAGAGAACCTGCGCATGGGCGGGTATCTCTTCCGGCGCGACAAGGCGCGGCTGCATGCGCAGCTCGCGAAACTGTACGCAACCTTTCCGGTGCTGGCCGCTCGGCGGCGCGAGCCGGCCGGCGCGCTCAGCGGCGGCCAGGCACGCATGCTCTCGGTTGCGCGGGAGATGATGGCCGCGCCGGCGCTCATGCTGGTCGACGAACCGACCGCGGGGCTCGCGCCGGCCCTGGTCGATCAGGTCTACGAGCTGCTGCAGACGGCGCGGCGCAGCATCGAGGCCACCATCCTGCTGGTCGACCAGAACGTCGAGGACGCGGTCCGGCAGGCCGACTACGTCTACATGCTCGACCTCGGCCGCATCCGCGCGGAAGGGCCGGCGCGGGATTTCTCGCCCGGGCGGGTGAGCGCCTTGTTCAAGGAGGCGCTGCTCGGATGACGCGCGCGGTTGCATCCCCGCCCGGTTGGCGCGGCGCGGCGGCCATCGCGGGCGTCGCGGCGGCCGCACTCGCGCTCGTGCCGGCGCTCGCCGGCGACTTCACCCTGCACATGCTGACCACCAGCTGCTACTACACGATCCTGGCCGCGAGCTGGAACCTGCTGGCGGGCTTCACCGGGCAATTCTCGCTCGCGCACCAGGCCTTCGCCGCGATCGGCGCCTACACGTCCGGCCTGCTGATCCGCTATTTCGCGGTGCCGATCTGGTTCGGCATAAGTAGCGGCGTTGTGGTCGCGGCGCTATTCGGCTATGTGCTCGGCCGCATGGTGCTGTCGATGCGCGCCATCTATCTCGCCATCGCCACCTGGGCGTTTGCCGAGACCGTCCACATCGTGCTCACGGCCGCCTATCCGATCACGCGCGGCGAGCTCGGGCTCGACGTGCCGCCGCTGTTCCGCAACCTCGATCCCCTCGCCTATTATTATCTGTTCGCTGCCCTCGCGTTCGCGTCCGTGCTCGCCATGTACGCCATGGTGCGCTCGCCGCTCGGGCAGTTCATGCGCGCCATCAAGGACGACGAGCTGCGCGCCGAGAGCCTCGGCGTCGATACCACCCGGGTGAAGATCCTGGTGTTCACCGTGTCGAGCGCGTTCGCGGGCCTCGCCGGCGCATTCTACGCGCATTACGTCATCGTGCTCAGCCCGCAGCTCGCCGATTTCAACGAGATGGCCAAGCTCATCATCATGGTGGTGCTCGGCGGTCTCGGCTCGGTCGCCGGCCCGCTGATCGGCGCCACGCCCGTGCAGGTGCTGATCACCTGGCTGCAGAAATACGGCGAATGGGACATGGTGATCTTCGCACTGGTGGTCATCGTGCTGATGCGCACCCATTCGGGCGGGATCAATTCGCTGATCCAAGGACTTGCGTCGGCAACCCGGCGTACCGTCGCGGATCGAGCCTGAAAGCGCTTTCGGACAAGACCGTCTTTGCGCCGCAATCGAGCGGGCTCGAAAAACCCTTCGGGCGCGCCGCGACATTCGCCTGCAGGACGTGGAATCGAACCGATCGCACTTCCTTCATCGCCTAGCCGAAATACGCCTCCTGCACCTCCTTGTGGCCCGCGAGTTCCGCCGAGGTGCCGGCCGCGACCACGCGGCCCTTGGCGAGCACGTAGCCGTAATGTGAGATCGCCAGCGTCTGGTGCACGTTCTGCTCGACCAGGAACACGGTGATGCCGCGCTCCTGGATTTTCCGCACGATGTTGAAATTCTCCTTCACCAGGATCGGCGAGAGCCCGAGCGAGGGCTCGTCGATCAGCAAGAGCCGCGGCGCCCGCATCAGCCCGCGCCCGATCGACACCATCGCCTGCTCGCCGCCCGACATCGTGCCGGCGAGCTGCGCCCGGCGCTCGGCAAGCCGCGGGAACATCGCCAACACCTCGCCGAGGCGCTCGCGCGTCACCGCCTGCGAGCGCTCCTGATAGGCGCCCATCCGCAGGTTCTCCTCGACCGTGAGCTTCGGGAACACCTTGCGGCCTTCCGGAATGCAGGCGATCCCGGCCGCGACGATCTGATGCGTCGGCAAGCTGGTGATGTCGCGACCGTCGAGCAGGATGCGCCCGGCGCGCGCCGGGGTGAGCCCGAGGATGGCGCGGATCAGCGTGGTCTTGCCGGCGCCGTTGGCGCCCAGCAGGCAGGTGATGCGGCCGGGTTCGATTTCTAGCGACACGCCTTCGAGCACGTCGGCCCTGTCGTAGGCCGCATAGACCTGCTCGATGACGAGCCCCGCGCCCATCACGCCGCTCCCAGATAGGCTTCCTGCACGCGAGCGTCGGCAGCGATCTGCTGGTAGGGTCCTTCGGCGATTTTTTTGCCGAAATTGAGCACGACGCAGCGTCTCGTGATGCGCTCGATCACGCCCATCTCGTGCTCGACGATGACGATGGTCAGGTCCTTTCGGTGATCGCGAATCTGCAGGATGTCCCGCATCAGCTCGGCGGTCTCGTCCTGGGTCATGCCGGCGGAGGGCTCGTCGAGCAGCAAGAGCTTCGGTTCGCCGATCAGCGCTCGGCAGATCTCGATCCGGCGCCGGTCGATCATCGGCAATCCGGCGACCGGTTCGGACATGCGCTCGGCGAGCGGCGGATCGAACACCTCGACCAGCGTGCGGGCGGCGGAATAATTTGCCTCGAACTCGCGCCGCAATGCGCCGCGGCGCATCAGGTTGAACCAGAGTCCCTGGTCGAGGCGCTTGTGGTTGCCGATCATGATGTTGTCGAAGATCGACAGCGGCAGCGCGAGCCGCGAGCGCTGGAAGGTGCGGGAAATGCCGGCGCGATGCACTTTTTGCGGCGAGGCGCTCCCGATCTCGGCGCCCTCGAACCGGATCGCGCCGGCGTCGGCGCCGTAGATGCCGGTGACGACGTTGAACAACGTGGTCTTGCCCGAGCCGTTGGGGCCGATGAGGCCCAGGATCTCGCCCCGCTCGACCGCGAGATCGATCCCGTCGAGCGCGGTCACGCCGCCGAATTTCTTGGTGAGCCCGCGCACTTCGAGGAGAGCCGCATTCATGGCCGCCACGCGGGAAAATAGCGCCGCACCGGCCGCGGCAGCAGCCCTTCCGGCCGGAACAGCAGCACCAGGATGACCAGCCCGGCATAGAGCAGGAACCGGTATTCCTGGATCGCCTGCAGCTTTTCGGGAACCACCACGACGATGAGTGTGGCGGCCAGCACGCCCCAGGGATTGCCGATGCCGCCGAGCAGCAGGATCGACACCAGGATCAGCGAATCGGCGAACGTGTAGTTGTTCGGCGCGACGAAGCCGCCGAGCATGCCGTACAGCGCGCCGGCGATCCCGATCAGGAAATTGCCGAGCAGGAACGCGGTGATCTTCCAGCGCGCGATGTTCAGGCCGAAGCAGCGCGCCGCGGTTTCGTCGAGCCGCAGCGCGTCGAGGTTGAGCCCGATCCAGGAGCGCTCGAGCCGGCGCACCAGCACGAAGGCAGCGATCAGCAGCAGCAGGCTGACGACGAAATAATTCAGGTAGAACGACAGCTCGAAATGGCGGCCGAGCTCGATGTTGTCGTTGAACGACCAGCCGAGGATCTTCATGCCCGGAACCTGCATCCCCTGCGGCCCGCCGAGCACGTCGTTGACTTCGAGAAACGTCTTGAACAGCAGCGCGAACGCGATGGTGACCACGGCGGCGTAATGGCCGCGCGTGCGCAACACCGGGACGACCAGCAGCGAGCCGATCAGCGCCGCCAGGAACCCGCCGATGAGGAGCACCAGCAGATGCGGAACCGCGGTATGGGTGAGCAGCACCGACGACGTATAGGCGCCGATTCCGAAGAACGAGGCGCCGGCGAAATTGAGCACGCCCGCATAGCCGAACTGCAGATTGAGCCCCAGGGTCGCCACCGCGTAGAGCAGGACGCTGTTCACGAGCAGCAGCACGAAGTGGTTATCGTAGAACCATGCCGCGATCGCGACCGCGGCGAGGATGGCGAAGCCCCCCAGTGTATCCTCGCGTTCGGCGAAGCTGCGGCCGACGCCCTCCAGCACGCCGAGCCGTTGCGCCGCGAGGACGGCGAGGATCGCCAGCGCCAACAGTGCGATGATGACGGCCTGCCGCTCCGCCGCGAGCAGGACGATCACATATACGGTGACGAGCGCCAGCGCGAAAAAGCCCGGCAGCAACGGCGACCTCGGCTGCGGGCCGCGCATAGCGATCAGACCCGCTCGCTGATCTTTTCGCGGATCAGGCCGGTCGGCCGCCACGCCATCAGCGCGATCACCACCGCGAAGGCGAACACGTCCTTGTAGGCGCTGGCGAAGGGCAGCGCGACCGCGCCGAAGGTCTGCAGCGCCGCGAACACGAAGCCGCCGAGGATGGCGCCGTAGATGCTGCCGAGCCCGCCGATGATGGCGGCACTGAAGCCGATCACGCCCAGCAGCAGTCCGATGCCGAAATTGATCTCATTATAATAGAGACCGTTCATGAGCCCGGCGAAGGCCGCGAGCGCCGAGCCGATGGCGAAGGTCGTGAGCACCACGGCGGTGAAATTCACCCCCATGGCGCGGGCCGTCTCCTCGTCCTGGGCCACGGCGCGGATGGCGAGGCCGAGCTTGGTTTTCTGCAGCATGAGTTGCAGGCCGACGATGACGATGACGCCGGCCGCGAGCATGAGCATATTGTCGAGCCGCAGCGTGAAATGCCCGAGGCTCACGGCGGATCCCGGCAGCAGCGCCGGAAACGGCTTGGGATTGCCGCCGCCCGGATAGAACAGCCGCACCGCCTCGCGCAGCACCGTGCCGAGCATGAGCGTCGCGAGCAGCGTGTTGAGCGCCGGCGCGCTGCGCAGCGGCATCACCAGGTAGCGGGCGATCAGCACGCCCAAGAGCGCCATCGCCAGCACGGCCGCCACCAGCATCGCCGCGAGCTCGACGAGATGCGAGCTCAGCCCTGCCGCCCGCAGACCGACGAACGTCGCCAGCGCCGTGAAGGCGCCGACCGTGAGCACGTCGCCATGCGAGAACTTGATCACGTCGAGCACGCCGAAGAACAGCGTGAAGCCCACCGCGACCAGCGCGTACATCATGCCGAGCATCAGCCCGTTCATGACGTATTGGGCAAAGAGCCCCGCGTCCATCTGCCGGACTCGTTACAACGTCGTCCCCGCGAACGCGGGGACCCATGGCCATGGATTGTGCGGAATTGCCAGGTCCGTGGTCATGGATCCCGGATAGCCGCTTCGCGGCTTCCGGGATGACCATCTCGTTGGGTCATGGCACAACTCAAAACTCACGGACATCGGAACCAGCTATTTCTGTCCGGGCAGCTTGCGCTTGCCCGTCGCGTAGTCGCTGTCCTCCCACACCACCCATTTGCCGTCCTGGACCACGTATTTGGTGATCAGCGGCACCGTGTTCTGGCCGTGGTCGTCGAACGTGATCGGGCCGACGATGGAGTCGCGATCCTTGACGTCGCCGAGCGCGTCACGCACCGCCTTGCGGTCCGGGCCGACGCGCTCGATGGTGTCGAGGATCAGCTCCGTGGCGGCGAACGCGAAGGCGCCGTACGCCTCGGGCGGATTGTCGTAGTGCTGCGCCTCGTATTTCTCCAGGAAGAATTTGCCGCCGGGCAGTTTCTCGGTCGGCGCGCCTTCGCGGAAGGCGAGCGAGCCCTCGGCCAAAGGCCCCAGCCCCTGGATGTAGGCGTCCGACACGATGCCCGAGGTGCCGTCGAACACCGCGGTGATGCCGAGCTTGTCCATTTGCGCCCGGATGCGCACCCCGATCGGGGTCAGCCCGCCGAAATAGATGGCCTGCGGGTCGAGCGATTTGATCTGGGTCAGCTCGGCGGTGAAATCCTGCTGGTCGGCGGTGACGCCGAAGGTGCCGAGAATCTTGCCGCCGTCTTTCCCCAGCGCTTCGCTGAAGTACTGGTTGTGGCCCTTGCCGTAGTCGGTGGTATCGTGGATCACCGCGAAGGTCTTATAGCCGAGGCTGGTCAGCAGCTCGGCGTTGGTCTGGTTCTGGTTGATCATGGTGCCGTTGACGCGATGGATCTCGGGATATTTGTTGCGGTAGGTGATGTCGGGCAGCACCGCGCCCCACACCACGACCGGCAGGCCGAACTTGTGATAGGTGTCGACCGCGGCGATGGCGGTCGATGAGCAATAATGCGTCGCCGCCGCGATGATGTCCTTGTCGGCCGCCATCTTGGTGGCCTGCTGAACGGCCACGTTGGGCTTGCATTCGTCGTCGAGCACCAGGAGCTCGTATTCGTATTTCGCTTTTGTATCGGCGTTGCGCAGCCGCACCGCGAGATCGGCGGAGTTGCGGCCGCCCAGGCCGTTCACGGAAACCCCGCCCGTGAGCGGACCGATGAACCCGACCTTGACCGTCTCCCTGGCCTGCGCGCCGAGGGTCGACGCGGCGAGCAGCACGCCCGCGACGACGAGGCGGCCCCCATGCCGTTTGCTCATTGCTTGCCTCCGCTTTGCACGGGCCGATCTTAGACGAGGCGTTTGCCATTGCAAAAGGCGTCCGAGGCCGGCACGCGCGGCTGCGAGCCCGCGAGGCTCGCCGTTCGTCCGCTCTACCGCCCAGCCGCCTACGTAGATTTCCGGAATGGACGGCCGGCCCGGCGCATCCGAAGCTGCCACGTTCCTACTTCCCGGAGCGCGGAGCAATCCGAGATGAAAGAAACCTCAGCCGAGCTTTTGACGCGGTGCCTTGCGGCGAGCCGGAACGGGGCGGATTTCCCGGCGATTTGGCATTCGGTCTTGAAGGGTCACACGCTGGTGGTCGGCGCGCCGGTCAACTCGGTCCGCGCGGGCCACATCACGCTGGAGGTCCCGCTCATCACCGGCCAGCGCCTGGTGTTCGATTCCAGCTCGAGCGAGCTCGCCCTGGGCTGACCGCGACCGCGCCCAGCCGATCAAATCGCGCGCCCACCCTCTCCCAAATGGAGCGGACGCGGCGCGGGTATCATCGTGCCACTTCGGCGTGATTTGCCGTCAAATTAAGCTCTAGTGTTGCCCGATTGCTACAGCCAACACCCCGTGCGCCGAGCTAGGAATGCAACCTGAGACTCGTTCGGGGCGACGGTGGCAATGCATAAACTGCTGATCGGAAGCGCGCTCGCGCTTGGGCTGCTGGCCGCCGCCCCGGCCGGGGCCGCCGATATCGTCACGGCTCCGGTCTATCCCGGCGCTCCGGCGCTCGCCGTGCCCGGCTGGACCGGATTTTACGTGGGAGCGAACGCCGGCTATTCGTGGGGCCGGACCAACCAGGTCGAGAACAAGCAGGGTTTCACCGGCGGGGGCCAGATCGGCTACGATTACCAGTTCGGCCACTTCGTTCTGGGTCTGGAAGCCGATCTCAATTGGCGCAAGGCCACCCACGACGTGACGGGTGTTGCCGCGGACGGCATCGACATCGCGGTGTTTCATTCCGAGCAAAATTGGTTCGGAACGGTACGGCCGCGGCTCGGATTCACCCTTTATAATTTGATGATCTACGGCACCGGGGGCTTTCTCTATGGCGACATCGAACATCAGGTGACGCAGAGCCGGACCACGGTGGCCGCCGCAACTCGGACGGGATCGACGTCCGGGGTGAGTGCGGGCTGGACGGCGGGCGCCGGCATCGAGTGGATGCTGTACCAATGGATCATTGGGGTCGAATGGCTCCACTTGGATTACGCAACCGCAATCATCAATTTCCCGGCGGAGACACTGGGCGGAGTGAATTTCCGGGCTGCTTCCATTCACTTTCACGATCGATCGGAAATCGTGCGTCTCAAGCTGAGCTATAAGTTCGGCCGGGGTCCCATCATCGCCAGGGATTGATTGCTTGTTCCGGCTGTAAGCGCGCTGCTGTCAGCCGCAAGCGGCCGGGCCGTCGTGTCCGCCGCTTACCCGGCCGTCAGCCATTGCGGATCGAACCAGCGGTCGGCCTCGCCGTCATAGGGCAGCCGCGTGATGTCCCAGTGCTGGACGAAGCGGGCGTAGGCGGCGAACACCGACGGCCCGCCGCCGACGAAAATAACACGATCCGGATATCCGGCGATGGCGTCCTCGGGCGCGAGCGAGGAGCGGATCTCCACGATCGTGCGATCCGCGTAAGCGAACTGAGGCACCGAGCGTTTCGTGCGCGGCCCCATCAGGATCACATGGCCGCGCGTCATGTCCCAGAAGCGCTGCACGTCCGCGATGTATTCGGGACCTTTGGCGCCTTCCCACGGCAGCACGCCGCCAAGGCCAAGCTGGCCGCGCCTGCCGATGGCGCACATCGCACGAACGTAGGACATGGCGCGCTCCCCAGCCGCTGCCCGCCTCTCACGCGAGATTTCCGCGATTGCAGCGACTCACCGGCGCAAGCGAGGCGGCTCGTACTCGAGAATCTTTTGCATCCATGCGCGATCCATCTGCGGGCATCAAGCAAATTTGCATGGAACGGTTTCGAGCTGCGCGCTTCACGCCAGTCGAGCCGCGCGCGGGCCCGGTGCCGGTCGCCGGTGCGAGGCGGCGGGCTGTTCGCGCCGGAGCGCGTGGGAAGCTTCCGCCGGCGGGCCGTGTGCGGAGGCCGAGCCGATCAGGTGCGCGCGTGCGTGAACGCTCTTCGGCGCGGCAAGCGTACTCTTCGGGGCAGCGGCATTGGACGCCAATCGGATGCGCCGGGCGAACCGGCTGGTGGACTGCGATCAGCGGCTGCGTGCGATGCGGAACCGGCCTGGCGAGCTGCGCGCACGGCGCGGGTGCCGGGAGCGCCACGTCCCAAGCGCCGGCCTCGGCGCTGGTCCATTCCTGCGCGGAGCGGCCGGTTATGATCCGGACATAGGCTTCGGTCTCTTGCGGCAAGAGCTTGCGCTTTGCAAGCCAGTCCTCGACGCGCTTGGGGCCGGCATTATAGGCGGCGGCGGCAAGGCCGAGATTGCCGAACTGCACGCGCAGGCCGCGCAACAGCGCCGCCGACTTCGGCAGCGCCTCGATCGGATCGAACGGATCGACGAGGCCGACCCTATGGGCTGTCCCGGGCATGAATTGCGCGATGCCTTGTGCGCCGGCGTGACTGACGGAGAAGGGATTGAACCGGCTCTCCTGCCAGATCAGGCGCGTGAAAAACTCCAGCGGAAGATCGTTTCGCGAGGCCGACCGGTCGAGCACCGCGCAGATCGCTTCCGCAGACATCCGGGCAGACCCGGCCGAGTCCGGCGGAACGGACGCGGCAACGGCATTTGGATCGTTCTCAAGGTCCGAACCGGAGAATCGAGCACCCGGCGCCGGTTCGAATGCACCGAGCGTCGCATCCTGCGGAGTTTGGTCCGATTGCGCTGCCGTCGCATGCGACGGCGCGTTCGCATCGGCTGCGGATTCTATCGCATACGCCAGCGGTTCGAATCCCGCTTGAATCGGCACAAGAACCACGGCAGCCGCGATCGCTCTCGCGGCCAGCAGAGCACGCATGTGGATTTTCCCACCATCCCATTGTGAGAAGCGCGCCCCAAATGAACGAGCATCCAAACAGGTTCAATGCGCCCTATGTCGCAGGGCATAAAGGGACGTGATGCTCGATCAATCTCGGGATTTCCGAAGTCGTCGCCGAAGGATCGTTGATCGATCGGAGGAAGGAATGGGCCCCACACGAAACGGTCGAACGAACGTCGAACATCTACATGCGATTGCAGCGCGTGGTGATCCGCGGCTATTGGGAGAGGTCCGCGCGCATTTTCAGCGAGCAAGGAACCTAAGTGCGGACGGTCAAGTTTCCATGGCGCGACCGCGCCCCATGGCGGGGCGCAGAAACAGGAGGCGCGACCATGAACAAAGCGGTTATGAAGCTTCCGCTCATGCTCGGCGTCGTCGGAGCGATAGCCTTCGCCGCGGCGACGCCCTCTTGGGCGGCTGAGCAAAAGGGACCGAATGCGGCAGACGGCGGCAACGCGCAGGCGGCAGTCCAGGCCAAGACGACCCAGGCCAAGACGACCGGCTCCGCGGCCAAGACGTCGGCGCGGACCAACACTGGCGCCAAGATGTCGACCGGCCACGCGGCCTCGAACGAAGGCATGGCGGCCGGTAAGAAGCTTTCGAAGAGCTCCCAGCTTTCGGGCCGGACCCATATGGGCCCCGGCCGGAAGCACCTGAGCTCCAAGGAAGGCGTGCGGACCCGAACCCATATCGGGAGCCGGGAGAATGTCCGGACCCGCACCAGCGTCGGGCTCAGGGAAGCGCGTTTGCGTAACCGGAACCTTGCAACCAGTTCCGTTGGCTTCGGGGTAGACGCCGGCTTCCAAGACACCGGCTTCGCCTACGGGTATGGCTCGCCCGGCTATGGCTATGGGGCCGGCTATCCGGGCTACCAAGGCTATGGCTATGCGGCCAGATATCCCGGCCGGTGCACCTGCGCTCCCGGCGTTGCCTCGGGTTATGGCTCTCCGGCCTACGACGCTGCCTATGGTTGGGGCGGCTGGGGCTGGGGTCCGGGTTGGGGTCCCGGCTACGCGTCCTGGGGTTGGGGCGGAACCGAAGCTGGCTTCGGCGTAACCGCGACCGGCACCAGCGTGGGCGTGTCCTCGAGGTCGAGAGTGCGTGGAGCGCGCGTGAGCGCCAACACCACGGGCGGGGCCCAGGCCGGAATGACGACCCAGCCCGGAATGACGGCCCAGACCCAACCCGGAGTGTCGGGCCAACCCGGTGGCGCCAAGGTCAAGGCGAGCACCGGAGCTGCCGGGACGAAGTGAGCGCCGGCGGTCGGCCAAATCGACCCAGTTGGGTCGAGCCAGGAGGGCGGGCCAACAGCCCGCCCTTCTTTTTGATTTGCGCCGGCCCCTCCCCGGTCGAGCTGACAACCTGAATTCTCTCAGGCGGTTCGGATCCAGCCGGAGGCGCTTGACGCAACGCGATGGGGCGCGAATGCACTGCCGTGTATCATCAGGTCGTGGCCGAAGGAGCGCCGGAATGGGAATGGCTTTGCTGATGGTGCGTGCCGAACTCGCCGATGCCGCCGACCGGCCGGCGTTCGATCGCTGGTACGAGACCGAGCATTTGCCCGATGCGCTGAAAGTGTTCCAGGCGGATCGAGCCTGGCGGTGCTGGAGCGCCGTCGATTCCTCGGTCCACTACGCCTTTTATCAGTTCGCCGGCGTGGAAAAGGCACAATCGGTATTACGGTCCGCCGGCATGCGGACACTCATCGCCGAGTTCGGCCGCGCCTGGGGTACGCGCGTCCGCCGGACCCGGGACATTCTCGATGTGGTTCAGTCGGTTCCGGCGCAAGCCGCCCGAGGCTAGCGGCGCGCGGGCGCGCGGGTGCGCGGGCGCGCGGGCGCGCGGGCGCGCGGGCGCGCGGGCAGAAAAAACCCCGCACATGCCGGAACCAAGACCGCCGGCGCGAATTTCCATGGAGGGCCGGGTTTCGGCCCATATCGGGCAAGGTCCACATGCGTATTCCGATCGTCGTGCTCGTGGGTTGCGGCTTGGCAACCGCGGCGCAGGCGCAAGACCAAGGCAGCGTTCTCGATCGCGCGGCCGGGCTCGTGAGCCAGTGCATCGCCGAGCAGACCCTCGCCGAGCTCGACAAGGGTACCGCGCCGCGGCAATTCGCAACGGTACTGCGCGACAAGTGCCGCTCGCAGGAGCAGCGCTTCCGGGCAACCTTGACCGCCGGCCTGAAGAAGGAAGGCTCGCTCGATCCGAGAATGGTGCGCACGGTGGAGGAATTGCTCGCGGCGCTTCGGGAGCAATCCGTGGCCGATTACGCCGATCTGCTCAAGCAGCGGCCGTCGACAAAGCCGACCAAGAGCGCGTCCAGCAAGAGCGTATGATCTCGATCGGCGAATAGCAGCGCATTCAGGTGCCGCCGAGATCGCCGCTGAGCACCGGGCCGAACAGTTCGGTGTATTCCCCGTTGAAACGCGTCATCTGCATCTGCTCGATCGGGAAATAATCGTTCGGGCCGGTCTTGATCCTGATTCCCGGCAACAGCATTCCGAGCTCGAGATCGAGGCTTGCCGCCTGCCGCATGACGTTTTCGCGCGTCAGCTCGTCCCCGCACTGTTTGAGCACCTGGACCATGGTCTGCGCCAGCAGGTAGCCGTAAACCGTGAAGGTGCTGGTCTTGTCCCCGCCGGACAGGTACTTGTCCATGAAGGCTTCCCATTCCTTCGTCGCCGGATCGTTGCGCCAGGTCGGGTCGGTGGGATCCTTGAGGTAGGCCGCCGACAGGATGCCTTTGGCGTTGTCGACGCCGGCCGGCTTGAGCACCGATCCGACGGAGTTGGAGATGCTGGCGAGGAGATGGACGGGCTTCCAATCGAGCTCGGCCGCCTTTCGGATCGCCTGTGCGGCGAACTTCGGCGATGCCTCGTTGAAGAACACCTCGGCACCCGACGCCTTCAGCAGGACCATTTGCGAATCGACGGTGGGGTCCGACACCTCGTAGGGCGCCTCGCCGACGATCTGCATCTTGCCGCCGAGCCCGTCCTTGAGGCCTTTCAGATAATCCTTGCCGGAATCGTCGTTCTGGTAGAGCACCCCGATCCTCGCGTCGGGATGGTTCCGCAGCAGATATTTGGCGTAGATGCGGCCTTCGGTCTGGTAGGTCGGCTGCCATCCCATCGTCCACGGGAAGCTCTTCGGGTCCCCAAACTTCGTGGCGCCGGTGGCGACGAACAGCTGCGGGACCTTCTTCGCGTTCATGTATTTCTGGATTGCGGTATTGGTCGGCGTGCCGAGGCCCTGGAAGATCAGCAACACCTCGTCGCTCTCCACCAGCTTGCGCGCTTGCTCAACCGTTTTCGGCGGGCTGAAGCCGTCGTCGTAGGAAATGAGATTGATCTGGCGGCCGTTGACGCCGCCTTCGGCATTGATCTTGGCGAAATAGGCCGCCTCGGTCTTGCCGATCAAGCCGTAGGCGGACAGCGGCCCACTGTAGGGCATGATGTTGCCGAGCTTGATTTCGACGTCGCTCGCACCCGGATCGTATTTCTTCTGCGCGACGGCTGGATCGGCAAGCGCTGCCGCGGCAGCGAAAACCATCGATGCAAACAGAAGACGCCGGGCTGCCATGTTCCCCTCCTGAACGGGTGCTAGGACGCGATGCGCGGCCGCCGAGCGCGGGCGCTCGATCGGAACGGCCGAGTCCTTCGGACCTCGAGCGGCACTCTACTCCATCCGCCCGCCCTCGGCCATTTCGGCCCGCGCCTTGCGAGGGCGTTCCCATAAAATTGGCCCCGCGCGAGGCGGGGCCAATTCGCTTGCGTATGCGGACTGCGCGATCAGCGCCAGCGGCAGTGGCGGACCCCGAAGCTGTCGTGCCGGCACACCCGGGTCGCGGTCGAGGCATAGCTCGGCGCCGCGTAGCTCCTGGTCGGGGCGTAGGCATAGCCCGGCGCCGCGTAGCTCCTGGTCGGGGCGTAGGCGTAGCCGGAATCCGCATAATCGTAGTCGGTTTCCGCCGCATAGGCGGGCGCGTACGTGGGCGCCGGTGCCACATAGGCATAGCCGGGCGTCGGAATCGGCGCCGGGGGCACCGGCCGCGCCTCATAATAGGCCGGCGCCGCATAGCTGGGAGACGCATAGCCATAGGCCGGGGCCGCGGGAGCGACGTAGGTCGCAGCCGGCGGGGATATCACAACCGTGACGGATGGAGCGGGCGCCCCATAGGCGGGCGCCGGCGCCGCATAGGCCGGGGGCGCATAGCCGTAACCCGGCGCATAGCCGTAGCCGGGCGAAATGGTGACGACCTGGGCCGATGCTCCGCCCGCGCAGAGCGCGGCGGCAAGCATTCCGGCGGCGAGACTCAGTGCCTTCGTGTTCATGGCCGGGCCTCTCTGTGAACATGGGACAGGCGATCAACCGATACCGGGCTTCATAGGTTCCCTCGCTTGTCGCAAAAGCCCGAAAAGCGCATGATCTCGCCGGAATTCCTGCCTTCCGGCATGGGAGCACGAGCGATCGGGCGCGCGGCGGTGTTGCCGCCCTCGAGCGAGCGCGGCAGGGCATCGCGGTTGAAGAAAAGCAAAGCGGAGGAAACGTTCATGGCTCAGTGGATCCGGTTCGAGCGCAATGGCCGGCTCGGGTTCGGCACCTTGCAGAACGGCGAGATCGTCGTGCACAAGGGCGACATGTTCGCCGGCGCCTCGCCGTCGGGCGAGCGGGTACGTCTTTCCGACGTGCGGGTGTCGACCCCGTGCGACCCCTCGAAGATGATCTGCTTGTGGAACAACTTCCACCAGCTCGCGGCCAAGAACGATTTCAAGGTACCGGACGAGCCGCTGTATTTCCTGAAAGCCCCCAATGCCTACCATCCGCACGGCAAGCCCATCCGCCGGCCGAAATCCTACGACGGGAAGATCATCTACGAGGGCGAGCTCGGCGTTGTCATCGGCAAGCAATGCTCGATGGTGAGCGAAGCCGAGGCCCCGGATTACATCTTCGGCTACACCTGCATCAACGACGTGACCGCGGTCGACATCCTCAAGAAAAACCCGACCTTCGACCAATGGGTGCGCGCCAAGAGCTTCGACAGCTTCGGCGTGTTCGGCCCGGTGATCGCCACCGGCGTCGACCCGACGCAACTGCGCATCCGCACCATCCTCAACGGCCAGGAGCGGCAGAACTATCCGGTCAGCGACATGTTCTTCCCGCCCTACAAATTGGTGAGCATGGTGTCGCGCGACATGACGCTGATGCCGGGCGACGTCATCGCCTGCGGCACCTCGCTCGGCGCCGGGGTGATGAAGGACGCCAGCAACGTCATCGAGATCGCAATCGAGGGCGTCGGCACCCTGAGCAACCGCTTCGACCAGGAGCTGCCGAGCCCGTACCTGCTCGGCGCCGAGCCGCAACCGATGCGCGTGTGCGTGGTCGGCGCCGGCGCCATCGGCGGGCTGGTTGCGGCCAAGCTGGCGCTCGCCGGCAATGCGGTGACCGTGGTCGATCTCGGCGTGCATCTTGCCGCCATCAAGCAGAACGGCCTCAAGCTCGAATGGCACGACGGCAAGGTGGAGACCGCGAAGGTCAAGGCGGTCGACAAGGCGGCCGACGCCGGCAAGCAGGACCTCGTCATCCTCGCGGTCAAGGCGCATTATCTCGATCAGGCCGCGCGCGACATCGACGCCATGCTCGGCCCCGATACCATGATCATGACCGTGCAGAATGGGCTGCCGTGGTGGTATTTCCAGAAACTGGGCGGCAAGTACGACAACAAGAGACTGCAGACGCTCGACCCGACCGGCGTCCTGACCCAGAAGATCGACGCCAGCCGCCTCATCGGCTGCGTCGTGTACCCCGCCGCGGCCGTCACCGCGCCGGGAGTCATCCATCACGTCGAGGGCGATCGTTTCCCCTTGGGCGAGCTCGACGGTCGCGAGACCGAACGCGCCAAGCGCCTGCACGACGTGTTGGTCAAGGCCGGGCTGCAGTCGCGCGTGCTGAAAGACATCCGCTCGGAGATCTGGCTGAAAGCCTGGGGTAATCTCTCCTTCAATCCGATCAGCGCGCTGACCCACGCGACGCTGGTCGACATCTGCCAGTTCCCGGAGACACGGCATCTGGCGGCCAAGATGATGGAGGAGGCGCAGGCGATCGCCCAAAAGCTCGGCGTCACGTTCCGGGTGAGCATCGAGAAGCGCATCGCCGGGGCCGAGAGCGTCGGCGCGCACAAGACCTCGATGCTCCAAGACGTCGAGGCCGGGCGCTCGCTCGAGACCGAGGCGCTGATCGGCTCGGTGCTGGAGATGGCGCGGCTGACCGAGACGCCGGCGCCGGCGATCGAGGCGGTCTATGCCTGCGTCAAGCTGCTCAACAAGGTGATGCTCTTGGAGGGCGCCGGCGTCCGCGTCGCCAAGGCGGCGTGACGGCCGCGCAAAGACCGCCATCACGGCTGAGGGATCCAGGCCGGCGTTCCCCGGATGCGGCGCGGTGCTGATCCGGGGCCGAACCTGCGCCCCGTGCTCGCAATTGCCGGCCGTTTCGGCATAATGGCTTCGTGACAGGTGCGAGCGACCGCCATGGCTAATCTCGCCGAGTGTCGAACCAAGGCCGCCGAGTTCGAATCGCGCGCCGCGCGCGCGACGGATTGGCAGCTCAAGGCCACATTCAAGGACTTGGCCCGATTTTATCGGCAATTGGCGAAGCACCTGGAAGAAACCGGCAGCGAAAAATCCCAGCCGCCGCAATCGAGCTGAGGCGGTACCAGGGGCGCCGCACGCATTCCCGGTCCTCTACCGTCACACTGCTCAACGACACGACGCTGCTGGAGGGCGCCGGCGAGCGCGTCACCCTGATGCCGAGTGCCGCCGTCCATACCGATCGACAGCGACGGCGGCATGAAAGCTCGGAACGGCCCTGGCGTAACGCAGATGAAGGCGAGATCCATGGCGAACGATGAGTCCCTATCGCGAGCCCACCATCCGATCCTCCATCCCGGGACGCGGGAGCTCACCGAGGGCGGCTTCTCCCGGGAGGAAGTCGCGCTCGCGAACCGCAATTCCGGCACGCTGTTGGAAATGCTGCGCTACGACGTGACGCCGCCCGGCCTGCACTACCTCCTGATCCATTTCGACGTGCCCTATGTGGCTTCCGCCGCCGGCTGGGTGCTCGACATCGGCGGCTTGGTCGAGCAGCCCGTGAAGCTGACGATGGATGAGTTGAAGCGCTGGCGCCAGCGCACGCTGCGCGTGACGCTCGAGTGTGCCGGCAATGGCCGTGCAGCCATCACCCCCCGCTCGCCGAGTCAGCCCTGGCATACCGAGGCCGTCGGCACCGCCGAGTGGACCGGGACGCCACTCAAAGCTTTATTGCAGCGGGCCGGCATGGTTGCCGGCGCGCGCGACGTGGTTTTCTGCGGGAGCGACCGGGGCTTCGATGGTGGAGACGAGCACAATTATGCTCGGAGCCTGACGTCCGAGCAGGCGCTCGGCGACGACGTGCTGCTAGCCTGGGCCATGAATGGCGCTGCGCTATTGCCGCAGCATGGTTTCCCGCTGCGTCTCCTCGTGCCCGGTTGGTACGGGATGGCAAGCGTCAAATGGCTCAATCGCATCGAGGTGATCGACCGCCAGTTCGACGGCTTCCAGCAGGTCGGCACCTATATGTATCGGAAAACAGCCGACGAGCAGGGCGTCCCGGTAACGACGATGCGAGTCAGGTCGTTGATGGTGCCGCCGGGCATTCCTGATTGGTACTCCCGCCGGCGCCTGATCGAACCGGGTCGTGTCGAGTTGTTTGGGCGCGCATGGTCGGGCCAGGGCGTCCCGATCGCGAAAGTCGAGGTTGCGGCGGCAGGACACTGGCGCGAGGCGAGGCTCGATCCGGTACCGGACCGCTATGCCTGGCGGGGCTGGCATTTCGAATGGCACGCGACACTCGGCGAGCACGAGCTGATGTGTCGGGCCACCGACGCCAAGGGCGAAACCCAGCCGACCGAGCAGCGCTTCGATCGCGGCGGCTTCGGCAACAATGCCGTGCATCGGGTGCAAGTCACGGTCCGATAGCTGCCCGGGTCGGCTTCGGCGGCAATCCTGAAAATTCGCCCGCGCGCGCTTGCCAAACCTTGCCGGCCCGTGGCACCGGCCCATCATAAAACCGTGTTGGTGCGGATGTCGCGTGGCGCCTGGGTGATGATCTCGGGCGTCTGCCCGATCACCACGGTGTCGTCGATGCGGAACCCGCCGAGCCCATAGACGTAGACGCCGGGCTCGACCGAATAGACTTCGCCCGCCAGCAGCGGGCGGTGACAGAACGGCATGTCGTCGGGATATTCGTGCCCCTGCACGCCCATGCCGTGGCCGGTGCGGTGCAGGATGCACTCGCCGAATCCCGCCTTCTCGATCACGGCCTGGGCGGCGGCATCGATCGCCGCGACCGGATTGCCGGCGACCGCCGCCGCGGCGCCCGCCTCGTTGGCGGCGCGCGCCGTCTCGTAGAGCGCCGTCTGCTCGCTGCTGGGCTTGCCGACGAAGAAGGTGCGCTCGTTCTCGGTCATCATGCCGTTGAGGCGGACGTTGCAGATGTTGACGATGCCGTGGCCCTGCTCGATCGCCGCCCCGGTCGGCATGCCGTCGCCGTGCGGCGAGGCCGAGGCCGGGCCGCTCAACGTCATGCATCGGATCTCGGCGTTCTCGCCGGGAAACCGCCGGGCGGCTTCCTCGGAGATCATCGCCGCAAGCGTGAAGTCGAGCTCCTGGAGCCGGCGTCCGGGCCGGATGTTCTCGCGATAGCGCGCCTGGCCCCAGTCGCTGAGCGCGCCTGCGTCGCGGTGCACCTGAAATTCCTCGCCGCATTTGACGAAGCGCAGCGCGCGCAGCTCGCGCAAGCACGGCACCAGTTCGAGGCCCGGCAGCAGCGCGGCCACCCGCGCCAGCGGGCCGCCCGCGGATTCCACGCCGATGCGCCCGGCGCCGAGTCCGCGCTGGCGCAGCAGATCGGCGAGCGCCTCGGCCCATTGCGAGCGCAGCGGCGCCCGCTGTCCTACCCGCGGGTGCTCGCTATAGATCGTGACCGCGCCGACCCACATCGTGCCACGCTCGAGCGTGCCGCGCAGGTGATGGGTCGAGAGCTCGTTCATGATCGCGAAGGCTTCGCCCTCGCGCGGCGCGACGACGGCGATCGGCCGTTCCCAGGTCTGCACGTCGACGTGAAAATTGGTCGCCCATTGGAAGAAATCGCTACTCAGGAACGCCAGCGCATCGAGCGCGTTCGCGTCCATCATTCTGCGCATGAGGCGGCAGCGGTAGTCGAAGGTGGTGCGAGTGAGGAACGCCATGGCAAAGCCTTTCAAAGCGCACGGCGCGCGGAGCTCTTCTGCATCAGCTGCGTCGACGCTATCGTGAGCACCAGCGTCGTCCCCATCAGGATGAACGCCAGCGCGCCGCCGAACGGCCAGTTCGATTGGCCGGTGATCTGCTCGTAGACCTGCGGCGCCATCATGTGGAAGCGCGGGCCGCCGAGCAGCACCGGCGTCGCATAGGCGTTCATGCACAGGATGAACACCAGCACGGTGCCGGCGATGACGCCCGGCATCGCCAGCGGCAGCACGACGCGGCGGAACGCCGTGAACGGCCGTGCGCCGAGATTGCCGGCGGCCTCCTCGAGGCTCGGATCGATCTGCTCCAGCACGCTCTGCAGCGACAGCGTCATGAACGGCAGCACCACGGCGATGATGCCGATCACGACCGCGGTGGGCGTGTAGAGGATCTCCAGCGGCTCGTCGATCAGTCCGAGCCCGAGCAGGAGCTGGTTGACGAAGCCGCGGTTGCCCATCACCGCCATCCAGCCCGCCGCCCGCACCAGGTTGCCGACCAGCAGCGGAAACACCACCAGGATGATCAGCGCGCTTTTGAAGCGCGCCGGCGCACGCGCGATGAAATAGGCAACCGGCAGAGCCAGCACCAAAGCCACCGCGGTCGAGATTGCCGCGACCAGGATCGTGCGCAGCAGCACGTTGCGGAAGAACGCGTCGCGGAAAATCGCGGCGTAATTGTCGAGGGTGAGCGCCTCGCGCATCATGTCGTAGCGATCGTACTGATTCAGGCTGTAGCGGAACAGCAACACCAGCGGCAGCCCGAGGATCATGACGACCAGCAGCGTCGCCGGGACCGCAAGCAGGAAACTGCGGGCTCGTGCGGTCCGGCCTTCCGATGGGACCACGCGCTCGAGCGGCGCAGGAGAGGCCGCGATGCTCATCGATCTTAAGCCAGGAACTCGCGGTCCCACCATTGCTTGAGATTCTGATATTCCTTGGCGACGTAGTCGTAGTCGGTCTTGACCAGCTTGGCCTGTTCGGCGGCGCTGAACATGAGCTTTTCGGCTTGCTCGGGCGGCAGCTGCGCATTGGCGACGGTGGGCGCATATCCCATCTTCTGCGCGAATCCGATCTGCGCGGCCGGCTCCAGCGACGCGTTGAGGAACGCGTAGGCGCCCTCCTTGTCGGGCGCGTTCTTGGGAACGCCGAACTCGAACAGGATCGGGATCGCCCCCTCCGCCGGCGCCACGTTGGCGACGGGGATGCCGGCGTTCTGCCATTGCACGCAGCGCGCGCGCCACATCGGCGTGATCCACACTTCGCCCGACTGCAGCGCCTGGGCCATGGCCTCGTTGCTCGGCAGCACGCGCACGCCGAGCTTCTTGAGCTCGATGAGCTTCTTCTTGCCGGGCTCGAAATCCGACGGCGTGCCGCCGGCCGCAACCGTGGCGACGATCAGGATCTGCGTGAACAACAGGTCGACCAGCCCGACCTTGCCGCGATATTTCTCGTCCCACAGGTCCGCATAGGCTTTCGGCTGCGCGTGCGCCGGATTGTAGACCAGCACCATGCCGCTGTAGATGTGCGGGACCGCATAGGCGTGCCGCAGCGCCGCGACCGCGTTCTTCAGGTTGGAGACCTTGGATTCATCGAGCGTTTCGAGCGCGCCCGAGAGCGAGATGTCGTACATGTCCACGTCGGACAGGCAGGCGATGTCGAGCGTGCCGCGCGGCAGGCGACGCTCCGCCATCAGCTTGTTCTTGCGCGGGCCCTGCGCCGCCACGTCCCATTGCACGCTGACGCCCTTGGGCTCGAGCAGCGGCTTGACGATATTGGCATCGAGCAGGTTCTGGTAATCGCCGCCCCACGTGCCGACCACGCAGGTTGCCGGTTGCGCTCGCGCGCGGCCGAAGCCGAGCGCCGCGGAGGAAGCTAGCGCGCTCGCGCCAAAGCCGAAGGCGCGGCGGGTGAGTTGCAATTGCGGGGCATCCGCCATGGCGAGTTCTCCCTCATGAATTTCGCGCCGGTGCGCGGTCCGACGCATCGAGCAGCAGGCTTGCCTCGGGCGGCCACGCTATCCGCACCGCTTCGCCCGGCACCGGGCCGGCGCCGGCCCGCTGCGCGGTCGGCGCGTGCACGACGACCCGCTCGCCCGAGGCGAGCTCGATCATAGACTCGGTCGTGGGCCCGAGGAAGGTGACGACCTTGGTCACGCCGGGGACCGCATTGGCGTGCTCGGGCCCGCCGGGCCCGCCGCTTCCGCCGGTACTGCGCAGGATGTCCATGCGCTCCGGCCGCACCGCCAGCACCGCGACGCCCGGCCGCCCCTCGCCGGCGAAATGGATGCGCAGCCCCGAGCGGGCGCGGAACACGCCGGGCTCGGCAATCTCGCCCTCGAAGAAATTCGACTTGCCGATGAAGTCGGCCACGAAGGCGGAGCGCGGCTTGTCGTAGAGCTCGCGCGGCGTGCCGACCTGGGCGATGACGCCGTGGTTCATCACCGCCAGCCGGTCGGCGACGGTGAGCGCCTCGTCCTGGTCGTGGGTCACGAACACCGTGGTGAGCCCGAGCTCGCGCTGCAACTGCCGGATCTCGAGCCGCACCTCCTGGCGCAGCTTGGCGTCGAGATTCGACAGCGGCTCGTCGAGCAGCAGCACGTCCGGATTGATGACGAGCGCGCGGGCGAGCGCGACGCGCTGCTGCTGCCCGCCGGAAAGCTCGCGCGGGTAGCGCGACTCCAGTCCGGACAACCGCACCAGGCGCAGCGCATCGGCGACCTTGGCGGCGATCTGCGGCCTCGGCAGCCCGCGCATTTCGAGCCCGAACGCCACGTTCTGGGCGACGCTCATGTGCGGAAACAGCGCGTAGCCCTGGAACACCATGCCGGTCGAGCGCCGGTACGGCGGCTCGGCGGTGACATCGCGGCCGCCGATGCGGATCGCGCCGGCGGAAGGCAGGATGAAGCCGGCGATCATGCGCAGCGTTGTGGTCTTGCCGCAGCCCGAGGGCCCCAGCAACGCCAGGAGCTCGCCGTGCGCGACGGCGAGCGAAAAATCCCGCACCGCAAACGCGGCGCCATAGGCCTTGCTGACGCGATCGAGGGTCAGCTCCGACACTCAGACCACCTTGGAGAGCTTCACGAACCGGTCCGTCACCACAAGGCCGACCCCGATAATGGCGATCTGCACCACGGATACGGCCGCAACCGTCGGATCGAATTTCCATTCGAGGTATTGCAGCATGGCGATCGGCAGCGTGCTGCGGCCCGGCCCGATCAGGAACAGCGACATTTCCAGATCCGTGAACGAGACGATGAAGCTGAAGACGCCGGCGGCGACCACCCCGGGGCGGATCATCGGCAGCGTGATGCGCCGGAACGTGGTGAACGGCCTCGCGCCGAGGTTCATCGCCGCTTCCTCGACGGCGCGGTCGAGGCCGACGAGGCTTGCGGATATCAGCCGGACCGTCCATGGGATCGTCAACGCCACGTGCGCGACGATGAACCCGGGGAGCGTCGCGATCATGCGCACGCCGGTCATGAGCTCGATCTCGACGAAATAAATGTAGATCGCGGTTCCGGCCACGATCCCCGGAACGATCAGGGGCGAGAGCAGGAAGGCGGCGAGAACCTCGCGTCCGGGGAAGCGGCCGCGCACCAGCGCAAAGCTCGCCGGAACGCCCAGCGCCAGTCCGGCCAGCATGGCGAACGCGCCGATCTCGATCGAGCTGATGAATCCGTTCAGGAACGCGGCATTGGCCCAGGCATTACCGAACCAGCGCAGCGTATAACCTCGCGGCGGAAAGGTGATGATCTCGTTCTTGAACAGGCTCACCCAGATCACGAAGATGAGCGGAGTGAACATGAACAGGAACACCAGCGCGACGCAGGCCAGATAGGCGGTGCGCAGCAGCGACGGCCGTGGCCGGGGTCGCGCTACGCGCGCGGCAAGTTCGGAGCTGGTCGGCATCGGGTCTCCGGGCAGGCGACGACAAACGCTAGAGCCGAACATGCCGCCGCACAAGCAAGCCGCCGCGATCAGGACAGTCGATTCTTGACGAAGCGCCCGCCTTGCATGATGGCCGGGATGCGCTCGCCCTGCCCGCCGAGCACGCCGAGATCCTCGAGCGGGTTGCCGTCGACCACGATCAAGTCGGCATAGGCCCCCGGCGCAATGGTGCCGAGCCTGTCGGTCATGCCGAGCACCTCGGCGGCGACGCCGGTAGCGCTGGCGATGATCTCCTGCGCCGGCAATACCCGGCGCCGGATGGTGAACTCTTCCGACTGGCGGCGATGCATCTCGCCGAGCAGATCCGAGCCGTACGCCATTTTCACGCCGGCCTCGCGCAGGATCTCCAGCGACTTGAGCCCGGCCAAGCGTACGTCGTCGATCTTGGCGATGGAAACTTCTGGCAGCCCGAAGCGCGCGCCTTCTTCCTTGAGCGCCTCGAAGGTGACGAGCGTGGGCACCGCCCAGGCATCGCGCTCGACCATCAGCTCCGCGGTCGCCGGCGTGATCAGGTTGGCGTGCTCGACCGACTTCACCCCGCATTCGACCGCGCGGCGGATCGCGTCGTCGGTGTAGAGGTGGGCGGCCACATAGGTGTTCGCCATCGCGGCTTCCTCGACCGCCGCGGCGATTTCCTCGGGCGAGAACCCGAGAAAGAAGATCGGGTCCGTGGGCGACGCGATGCCGCCGTTGGCCATGATCTTGATGAGATCGGCGCCCGCCTTGATCTCCTCGCGGGCGGCGCGGCGCACCTCGGCGACGCCGTCGCAAATACGCCCGAGCGCGCCGAGCCGCCGCTGGAAATAGCGCGCCTCGCGCGCATCGAAGCGGCCGCGCAGATCGCCGTGTCCGCCGGTCTGGGACAGCGCCTTGCCGCAGATGAAGAGGCGCGGGCCGGAAATCGCGCCCTCCTGCAACGCCAGCTTGAGGCCGAAATCGGCGCCGCCGACGTCGCGCACGCTGGTGAAGCCGCGCATCAGCATGGCGCGCAGGATCCCGCCGGCGCGCGCGGCGACGAGCGAGTCGGGAAGCAGCGAGTTCTGCGGCAGATTGACCAGCGTCGCGACCACGTGCACGTGGCAATCGATCAGCCCCGGCATCAAAGTCCTGCCGGCGAGGTCGATCACGTCGGCGGCGCTAGCGATCGGGGCCTCGCCAACCTCGCGAAAAATCTCGCCCTCGATCAGGATATTCATCCCGGGCCGCGGCTCGGCCGAGGCTCCGTCGACGATCGATGCATTGCGCAACAGGATCATGCCGCCCTCCCCGGATACCGTTAAGGTTAACAAAAGCTTTATGCCAAGTTAACAAAACATTTATTCCCCCTTGCGGCGCGCAGGATTAAGAATTTTTGACCGTTGCGGGGGTTCGCGTCGTGTCCAATCTCACTCCCTATGTCGCGGGCGCGCTCGCCGCGGTCTTGGTGATGGATCATGCGCCGACGGTCGGAACCCTCCGGCCGCCGCTTGAACTTTTCACGCCGCCCGGCGAAATTGCCGAGCCGGCAATCAGTGTGAACCGTTCGCGCAAGGGAGACAGCTGGGCACCGGCTCGCATGCAACGCGATTCCAGGCCGGCCAATGCTCCGCTGGAAGTCGTCGACTTGCCGACCGGAAGCACCGGCGCACAACGTTCCGTCCCCGCTCCAGCATCCCCGCTGAACAATGTCACGGCCGTGACGAAGCGGGAGGCGCCCGCGCGCGACCAGCCGCCGGGCAAACAAGCGCTGCCGTTGGGTTGCGAATCGGCATTTGGAAGACTGGCGGCGCCGCCGCTGGCCCGTGTTCCCGGCCGCTGCATCATTTGAGGCGGCATTCTGGGGCGCGGAATCCGCCGGGATACGGGAGTTGCAGAGACCATGAGGCTGTTACTCCGAATGGCTTTCTGGCTGGCCCTGGTGAGCTTGCTGTTGCCAAGCTCTGTTTTGCGGCCGGCAGCGCCCGAGACCCGAACCAGCGGCACGCCAACGCTTGCCGTGAATGCCACCGGCAAGGATGCGCGCCGGCCTTCGCAGCAGCAGCCCGATATCAGGCCCGGCGGCCTTCAGGCATTCGCTGAATTCTGTCGAGATTTCTACCGGTTTCTCACGGAAGGCGGCGTGCAGCCCGACAACAAATCGGCAAGCCGTGCCGGCAAGCCATCCCAAGACACCCTGACGCGCACGGATCTCATGACGCCGTGGCGCGGATCGGTGCCGCGTCAGGAAACCGTGACGAGACGGTCGATCTAAGACCGTTTCCCATCGGGAGCCGATCCTGGGACCGGCGGGGCTGCTGATCGGCGTTACATTCCGCCGAAAAAAGGACGCGTTAAATCTCGATTCAGCTCCTGGCCCGATGATCCTCCGGGGATCGTGCCATGGTCCCGGATCGGATCCGCATGAGCGACGAATGCCTCGCCGGGCCTACCTCGCCGCAGCAGCGGCCACCCCTCGGGATCGATCCGATCGGACGCGGTTACGAAGTCAAGTCGTCCAATCGGCAGGAGGCGTGGGCTTCGAACCTGCGTGGTGATGACCGCGAGATCCCAGTCGGGCTCCTCACGCTCGCTCTCATCGCGGCGCTGGGATTGGCCTGGCTCGGCGGCACCCACTTGGTTCGCTGGGTCCTCGAACGTCCGCCACTGACCGGCGACGCGGCGATCCATGCGGTCGTCGAGCGCATCATCCAGGTTGAATCGAACGGCGATCCGAATGCGAAGAACAAGCGCTCCAGCGCGACCGGAGCCGGCCAGTTTCTCGATAGGACGTGGCTCGAGATGATCCGGGCGCACCGGCCCGACCTCGCCCAAGGCCGCGGTGAAAAGCAAGTGTTGGAACTGCGGCGGCAACCGGAACTTGCCCGTGAGATCACCACGCGATGGGTCGAGCGGAACGCCGCGATGCTGAGCAAGCGCGGCCTTCCCGTCACGCCCGGCACGCTCTATCTGACCTATTTTGCCGGCCCCGCCGGAGCCGTGGCGATCCTGTCCGTCGCGGAACATGCCGACGCGGCTGCGCTCATGGCGAGCGCGGACGCGACCGGCCGGACCACGCGCGAGAAGATCGTCAATGCCAACCCATTCCTGGGAGCGTTCACGGCCGGCGATCTCAAGGCCTGGGCCGACCGTAAGATGGGCGGTTTGTGATCTTCGCCGCGCACGCCCATCCAGACGATGCCCCCGATGGGCCGCTCGGGCGCGCGGGCCGGGGCCCTGATAGACATTCGCCCGAGGGCCAGCCCGCGCAGAATGTGCCGGCGAATCTTTCTGGCGCCGACCAAAGAACACCCGTCATCAAGGTCGCAGACGTGCGCCCCTAGCAGACATCTAGTCTAGCCGCCGGCCACCACGTTCATTCTCTGGCCGCGATTCAGTTCACCCACTTGGCGGCCGGTGGTGTATTGCATTCTATCTAAAACAGCGTGCCTCAGCTTCCATTTTGTAGCCGCCGCCGAAAAGGTTGAACGTGTGGGAGCCTTCGGCCTGACTGGCTCAATGGCGCCGGTCCGATGCCGCCACGCCCGATGGCCTACGAGAGGAACCAGAACGCAAACACCATCAAGCCGTAGAGCGCTACCACCAACACCGCTCCGCCGAGTTCGCTCCGGCCCGGGTTCGGGCCGGCCGGCTGCAGCCACCAGGAGAAGCGGTTGCTGGTCCACGGCAGGAGGTAGCTCAGCAACAGGACGCTCGCGACGTTGCCGATGAACAATGCGATCGCGAACGGCAGGCCCGCACGTCTGGTCAGGAGCGGCGTTTGCACGAAAGCTCCGAAAAGAAAGACTACCGGATATAGCATCAACAGAACCAGCATGTTCTGTTTCCAGGCCGGGGGGGAACCGCGCTCGCCCGCCCCCAGGGAAAACCATTGGTCGAAGCCCGTTCGGGCAATGCGCGCGTGGAACTCCTCGGTGAAAGGCGTGGCCTCCTCCAGCAGCTTGTGGCGTTCCGGGGAGGCGAGCCAGGCCTCCAGGTTGGCGTCGGTGTCGAAGCGCAGAATGGCAAGCCAATCATTCTGCACGCCCGGGATCGGCGGCTCGAACCGGTAGCCTTGAAACCCCGGGGCTTTGGACTGGGCGGCGGCGATGCGCTGCTCCCATTGACGATAGGCGGCCTCCTGGCCGGGCTTGATACGCGTCGAGATCACGGCGGAAACAGCCGCGGGCAACGCCCCCGATGCGCCGTCGTTCACGACGTGGACGTCGTCGTGGCCGACCAGCATGGGCTCCGCCTCCTCCACCCGCTCCAACCGCTGGCTGGAATTGAGCCATGCGAGCGCATCAGCGGCGCGCGCGAACCGCTGGAGGATCACCCAGTCGACCTGCTCGGGCGGGCTCGGCGGCATCACGGTCTGGTTGATGAAGCCGGGGAAGCCCGCAACGATCTTGCCGGTCTCATCCTGCCAGCGCGCGAAAGGACCGGCGGCCTCCGGCCGCACCCGCGTTTGCGTAATGATGGTCACCGGGCCTTGGTGGCCTGACGATGCCGAGGCACTTTGGCTGCCGCTCATGGCTGGAAGGCTAGTTTGGCGAAGATGCGATCGGGCGTAAACGGCAGGCTCGGGAAGCGCACGCCGGTCGCCTTTGCCAGCGCGTTGGCGACCGCGGGCGCGACCGGATTGATCGCGCATTCGCCCTGCGACTTGGCACCGAGCGGACCGATCGTATCGTAGGTGTCGGCGAAGAACACGTCGGTGTGCGGCACGTCGGCAAAGGCGGGAATACGGTAGTTGCGCAGCGAGGGATTCACCATCTTGCCGCCCGCGTCGTAGACCATGTTCTCAGTGAGCGCCCAGCCAAACCCCATGGCAACGGCGCCCTCGATCTGACCTCTGCACTGCATGGGATTGATCAGCCGCCCGATGTCGGCGGCGTGCACGCTCTGCAGGATCCGGATCTCGCCGGTCATGCGGTGGACGGCGAGCCGGACTCCATGAACGTTGAAGGCGACCGTGCGCGGCGAAAGGTAGGCCTTGCGCTTGGCCTCGAAGCGATGGCCGGCTTTGATTCCCGCGGCATGGAGATCGACGAGCGACATGCGGTTGTTGCCGCTGACGACGCTGTCGTGCTCCAAGCGCCAGGCGGCCGGATCGGTGCCCGTCTTGCGCGCCGCATAGTCGAGAATGTTGTTGCGCAACGCTCGAGCCGTCAGGCCCACCGCCTGGCCGGCCACGACCGTTCCGGTGCTAGCGAAGGTACCGCTGTCGTAAGGCGTCAGATCGGTATCGGCATTGATGATGTCGATCTGATCGGCGCGCGCCTCGAGATGGCAGGCGGCGATCTGGCGATGCGCGGTCACGGTTCCGTTGCCCATCTCGGTCGAGCCGACGGCGAGGTGATAACGCCCATCCGGCAGCAGCGTCATCAGCGCGCCCGAGCGATGCTCGGTCGGCGGCCCGCAATCCAGCATCGCAAGCGCGACGCCGGTGCCCTCGGCCCACTCGTCGCCATCCGGCTTGGACGACCCGCCGTCGTTGCCCAACTCCTTCTCAACCATGTCGAGGCACTGGTCGAGCCCGTAGCTGCCGAAGTCGACGTCGGACGGGTCCTTCCAAACGGATTCCATCCAGTCGCCGGGCCGAACCATGTTCTTGCGGCGAATCGCGAACGGATCCATGCCGATCAGCTGTGCGATCTCGTCGACCGCGCATTCGATCGCAAAGGTCGTCTGTGACGAACCGTAGCCGCGAAAGCCCCCTGCCGGGACCATGTTGGTATAGACCGCGTAGCCGTCCGCCTTCTTGTTGGCGCAACGATAGGCGGTGAGCGGGCTGCCGAGCGCGGCCGCGAGCGTCTCGCCCGCGTGTCCCCCATAGGCGCCCGTATTGGAGACGACGTGGATCTCGATCGCGGTCAGCGTCCCATCCCGCTTGGCGCCGAGCTTCACATGCGTGGTCATCTGGTGGCGCGTGGTCGCGCCGATGAACTGCTCCTCGCGGGTGAACTCCCATTTCACCGGCCGCCCGATCTTCCGCGTCGCCAGCACGCACAGATCTTCCGAGATCATCTCCTGCTTGCCGCCGAACCCGCCGCCTACACGCTCGGTGAAGACGTGCACGTTCCGCGGAAACAGCCCGAAGAGATGGCAAAGTTTCTGCTGGGCAATGAACGGCGCCTGTGAGCTGGTGCGCACGTGAAGCCGTCCGTGCTCGTCCTTCCAGGCGATCGATCCGTGCGTCTCGAGGTGGACGTGCTGCACCCGCGACGTCGAATAGGTCATCTCGTGGACGGCATCGGCTTCCTTGAAGCCCTGCTCGACGCTTCCGACCTCGCCGTGAATATCCACATAGATGTTGCCTTTGGCCTCGCCGCCTTTCTGGTGGAGGATCGGCGCATCCGGCTCCATGGCGGCGACCGGATCGAACACCGCGGGCAGGATTTCGTACTCGATCTCGAGCGCTCGGCAGCCGGCTTCGGCAGCGGCCTCCGTCTCGGCGACGACCGCGGCGACCCGCTGGCCGACAAAGCGCACCACATTGTCGAGAATGTAGCTGTCGTCGGGATCGACGAGGTGGTCCTCGTGGGTAGCCGTGCTGTAGAGCCGCCGCGGGACGTCCTCCCAGGTGAAGACCTCGATGACACCGGGCACCGCCATCGCCGCACCGCGGTCGATCCGGATGATCCGCGCATGGGCATGGGGCGACCGCAGCACCTTGAGGTGTGCCAGCCCCTCCACCGTCAGATCCATGGTGTAGCGAGCTTGCCCGGTGACGATCGTCTCGCCGAATGGGTTCGCCAGGCTCGCGCCGCAGGCTTCGCCGGCCACATCCTCCTCGGCGGAGCCGACGCCGTGGATTGCGTCCTTGATCGCGCGATAGCCCGTGCAGCGGCACAGGTTGCCCTTCAGCGCATGAGGCAGATCCGCTCGTTGCTCATCACTGAGCGAGGCAACCGTCATGATCATGCCGGCCGAGCAAAATCCGCACTGAAACGCCTGCGCGTCGAGAAAGGCCTGCTGCACCGGATGCAGTCCGCCGCCGCGCGCCAGTCCCTCGATCGTGATGACCTCGCGTCCGGCGGCGCGGAAGGCCGGCATCAGGCAGGAATGCACCGGCGTCCCGTCGAGCCAGACCGTGCAGGCGCCGCAATCGCCGGCGTCGCACCCCTTCTTGACGCCAAACACACCGCGGTCGCGCAGGAAGGTGCGCAGGCACTGACCCGGCTGCGGTTCAGCGGAGAACTTCTCGCCATTGACGGTGTAGTTCATGCCCGGACCCCGGGCTGCGCCGGTTTGGCTGGCCGCGCCAGCTCGGCGCGGATTTGCTCGGCAAAATAATAGGTGAGATGCCGCTTGTAGGCTGGCGTCCCGTGCACATCATCGAAGTAGGAATCGGCGGGAATTCGCGCATCGATTGCTTGACGCAAGTCATTGGCCGAGGGGAAGCGGTCGAAACGCAGCTGCAGCGGGCGCGGCGTCGTCGCCGTGATCGTGATCAGGAGATCGTCGTCGGAATGTACGCCACGCGTTCCGATCACCAGAGCGGCCGATCTTCCAAGCTGGGTGAGCGAAGCGCGACGCAACGCAAAGCGCCCGGAAAGGGCGCGTGCCGGCAGATGGATGTTGCGGAGCAATTCGCCCCGTTGCAACACGTTGGTGTGGTTGCCCGTGACAAAATCGACAGCCGGGACTTCCCGTGGGGCGGCGTCGCGCGGCCACAGTGTCAGCGTCGCCTCCAAGGCGGCAGCCAGCGAAATCATGGGGCCGGCCGGCAATGACATGCAGATGTTGCCGCCGATCGTCGCCGCATTCCAGATCTTGAACGACGCCAGGAAACAATTGCAGCACTCCCGCAGCAACGGCGTGGCGATCCACTCGGCCGGTCCTTCGAAGCGATAGAGCTCGGCGATGCGGCAGGTCGCGGCAATGTCGAGCCCGGCGGATGATGCCTCGAGGGCCGGCCACTGCAGCTGATCGAGATCGATCAGCGTGTCGGTCGCGTCCTGCGGCTCCGAGAACAGCCACGTGCCGCCTGCAAGCCAGGCATATCCATCGCGCCACTGCCTGATCTCGTCGGCCGAGGCCGGACGTTTGACCTCGACGACCGAATTCAGGTTCATGCGGTTCGCCTCCGGGGGCGGCTGACAGCCGAGCTGGTTGGGCCGGGTGAAGCGCGCGCGGTGTGCGCGCTGCACTTGACTTCAAGGAAGATCCGCGAGCGTTTTGGGACCGGGCCCGGGCGTGACCAGCGCCGGCCATTGATGCGAGCCCCACGGCACCAGCGGCGGCAAGGTGGGGTCGATCTTGCGCTTGGCGTCTTCGTCGACGATCGCCCGGCGCCCATCGCCGCCCATCAGCTCGAAGTCCATCAAATGATAGTTGCCAAAGAAAATCTGGCCCACGGGACGGTCGGCGACGACGCGGGTCAGCGCCTCCAACATTTCGTCCGGCGTCGTCGTGAACGAGATGGTCTCGACCAGCAGCAGACGGTCGTTGATGGCGTCAGGTCCGAAATACTGGGCGAGCACGCTGAACAGAACGTTATTCTGCCGCGCGACGTAGATGGTGTTGCTGGCCGCGAAGGTCTTGTCCCAGTCGGCGCCGAGCATCAGCTTCCATTCGGCGATCACGTTCATCCAATGGCCCACCTGGGTCTCCGCCGCCCAGGCGATATTCTCTTTCAAAAGCGGTGCCTGCTTCTTGGCAAAGGCTTGCAGGGCCTCCAAGGAGATCGCGTTCTTCGCCAGGCACTCATCCATGAACGCAATATTGTTCTGCAGTATGGCACGGTTGGTTGGCCGCCAGTCGTCCCGCATCGGGGTCGCCTCGAGGCCGTCGAGCGCGGACTGCATCCGGCTCCGGTACGCCGCCAGCGCGCCGCGCCAGCTATGGTCATTGGGGCTATCGAGGTAAGGCATCACCACCTCGGCCAGCGCCATGGTGCTGTGGCCGACGGACTTCATCAACTGATAGACGATGGGTACGGACGGTGCCTCGATCGGTGCGATGCCGGGCCGGTACAGGATGAATCGCCCGCCGGCTCCCGAGAACAAGCCGAGGATGACCGGATGTTTCGCCAGAAAGTTCCTCTGGAAGATCTTGGAAGAACCGTCATACAGCTCGAACATCGAGGTGTTGAGCTGGAGGATGTTCTTCGTGCCGACCTCGGCCGGACTCGCGGCTTGCGTGCCGACGATCGACTTGAGGTAGATCGGCACCTCGGCGCCTTGCGCCTGCGAGCCGGGTCCGGTGATGGCAAGTGAGCCGAGCAGCGCGCAAGCGGCGCCGATCAAGGTCGAGGCATGTTTCACGAAAGTCTCCCAGAATTGAAGATCGGATGACCGGCAAGGAATCTCGTTGCCGCATGGTGCGTTCACGCAAAGCACAGGTAGAAGTGCCGTCTACCCCCTTTATGCCGACGGCACCCCGCGAACCGGGCGCTCAATGCGACACACGTTCCAGTGCCGCGAGTTCTGCAATCACGGACATCCTACGCCGGGACCGCTCGACAATCAAATTCTGATTGGACGCCCGATCTGGCGACCTTACTTTGGTGTCGGGACTGTGACATCGCGTGGCCAATACTCATTTGGCAAAAAGCTGCATAGCGTCGTCCGCCAAGACGCCACCCGTGATGGCAATCGGGACGAAAGGGGTCTTCGCGGCGAGATCGACACTCGAAATCATGATCTGATCGATCTTGGTGGCTAGCTGCTGCAGGGACGCGGCGAAGACGAGCCGACCGATGCGGCACCACAAGATCGCTCCCATACACATGGCGCACGGCTCGCCGGAAGTGTAGAGCGTGCTACCCTGCAGCGCAGCGCTGCCGTGATCTGCCAGGAAGCGGCGGATCGCGACCATTTCGCCATGCGCGGTCGGGTCGCCGTTCGTCCGCCCGAGATTACGCCCGCGCGCGAGCACCAGCCCGTCACGCACGATGACTGCCCCAAACGGAAAATCGGCTTGCCAAGCCTCTTCGATCGCCAAGCGCATGAAGCGTTCGTCTTCGGTCGCCACGTCGGTCGCGGCGATCAAAGGGGCCGCGGACAACACGACGGCGGAACCCATCGCCGCAACGACGGCGCGGCGGCTGGGAAGGGAGATTGCGGTACTCGAAGCGCAATGATCGCGGCAAGTCATGGGTGGGCTCTCCGACAAGATTCCGCCATCGCCGCTACCGCTGCTCGCCCGCAACCCCCAGTACCGCTTCGACGTCCGTCACCCAGACAAGCTTCTGATTCTTGAAATTCTCGAGAACACGCCGCAATGCCGCAGCGCCATCGGGCGTCCCCACCACGAAGGGATGGATGCCGATCGCAACGACAGTGGCCTCACGGTCGGGGTGCGCCTCGGCCTCCCTGGCCAGTTCGGTTACATAATCGATCCACAACCGCTCCATATCAGCTGGTTGTTTCAAGCGCTGCAAGTATTGCCCCATATCCACTGTGACTGCCGGATAGGGAATTAAGACCAGCGGTCCCGACTGGGTGGTGAGGCGAGAGAGGATATCGGAGTCCATGCCGTCGAGCGAATAGGCGATGCCTTCGGCGGCGGTGGCCCTGAATGTATCGCCGTTGGGGTATACGCTAGGACTCGTCCAGCCCCGTGACCTCACGCCCGTATACTTCTCGATCAGGTCGAGAGTGCGGTGAATGTATGCTCTCTGTTCGTCGAGGCCGCGCCCAAGCGGGAGCAGGTCGGTCGAGTTGTTGATGCCGTGCGCGATGATAGGGGCTTTTGGGACCAGCGAACGAAATTGCTTCCAGAGATCGGGGCGCGTCTCTGGAAAAAGCGCATTCAAGGCAATGCTCAAGGGCATCCCTTGCTCATCGAACAGCCTTCCAACCCGAGGAATGCCCCAATCTACGGCATATTGACGAAACGCTTCGTCGACGACATCGGGGTCCCGCGCAACCATATCCGATCGAAAATTCGGGCCGTGCCCAAAACCCCATATTTCAACGTAGAAAATGAAACAGACCGCGATCTTCCTTCCTCCCGGCCACGCTGCCACATGAATGGGTTCTCGCGGCAACCCGGTTATCCAGTCGCCGGTATTTTCACTGACTGTCGGGCCTGCCGAAATCAGCAGGCAGACAAGCGCCAACAGCATGTTAATGGCAATGCCGAAAGGTTTCCGATTGTTCTTCGGCCCGTACTCTCGTTCGGTCATGCTCACGATGGCGGCAACTCCCCACACAAACCTCAGCCAAGATTCCCCAGATGATCCCAGGTTTCGAGCAAGACAGTAGCCCGCAGGGCTGCTCGTGGCAATCTTGAGACGGTCGGCGCCTCAACCACCGCAATTCTTGATCAGATACTCAGCGATAATCTTGGCGTCCGCATCGTCGATCGGCGCCCCGAAGGCATGGATCATCTTGTCGACCTCGACCTGCCAGGCGGACGCGTTCAGAAACGGGGAGTTCATCGGCACGAAATCGAGCCCGTGGCAGGCGCCGCAGCTGGCTTCCACGCGATCGAACCCGGGTGCGCGCTGATTAGCGGCTTCTTGCCCCGCAGCGCGTCGAAAATCGCCTCCGAGCGCGTGCCCACGGGCAACAGCGGCGAAAGCTTCGGCCTGCCTTGGGCCAACGCCGCAGCGCCGAGCCACGGCAGCCCGGGTCCGACGAGCGCCGTGCCGACGCCGGTCTCGAGCAAGCGGTGTCGCGTGATCATGGCGTCCTCCCCATCGAGCGGCTCCGCCACGCCAACGCAGAGGCGTGGTTTTAGCCATCTGAGTGCATGAAGGGTGCTCGACCGACGCGGGCGGTCGCCTCACGGAAGCTCGGCAATGGAACCGGGTCCCGGACCCGGCGTGATCCGCATCGGCCACTGCTTTGACCCGAACGGCACCAGTGGCGGTAGGAACGGCTTGGTTCCGAGTTTGGTGCTTTCAGCGACGATCGCGGCGCGCGCATCGCCTCCCATTAATTCATAGTCCATCATGTAGTAATTGCCAAAGAATAGCGCTCCATCCGAGCGGTCGGCGATGATCCGGGTGAGAGCCTCCATCATGTCGTTGGGCGTCATGGTGAAGGAGATGGTCTCGATCAGGACGAGCCGGTCGTTGACGGCCTCCGACCCGAAAAATTGCGCCAACACGCTGAACAATACGTTGTTTTGTCGCGTGGCATAGATCGAATTGCTGGCCGCGTAGGTCTTATCCCAATCACCGCCGAGCATCTTCTTCCAATCCGCCAGGACCTTCATCCAATGGGCGACCTGGGTCTGCGCCGCCCAGGCGATGTCCTCCTTCAGGTACGGCGCCTGTTTCTTGGCGAACGCCTCCAGCGCGGCGAAGGAGATGGCACCATTGGCCAAACAATCGTCCATGAATGCAATGTTGTTCTGCAGAATAATGCGATCGTTGTCCCGCCACTCCGGTGGCATCGACGTCCCGTCCAGGCCAGCGAGGGCGGACTGCATCCGGGCGCGGTACGCGAGCATCGGGCCGCGCCACGACTGGTCGGCGGGATTATCGAGATACGGCCCCACTACCTGGCTGAGCGCCATGGTGCTGTGGTCGACGGATTTGAGCAATTGATAGACGATGGGCACCGACGGCGCCTCGAGCGGCGCCATGCCGGGCCGATAAAGAATAAACCTACCGCCCGCCCCCGAGAACAGGCCGAGAATGACGGGATGCTTGGCAAGAATGTTCCCCTGGAAGATTTTTGCAGCGTCGTCATAGAGCTCGAACATGCCGGTGTTCAGCGCCAACACGTTTTTGACCGCGGTGTCGGCGGGACTGGAGACCGTGCGACCCGAAATCGGCGCCATGTAGGATGGCAGATCTTGTGATTTCGTCGTTGTGCCCAAACCCGTCAGCGCAATGAACGTTGCCGTCGCATAAGCGTAGCGTTTGAGCAGCGATTGGCCTCGCATGGCTTGCCTCCCGGATAGTTGCGCTAGCACGTCTACTCGCGAACGCATTGATTTAACAGGCGGCCGTGAACCCGATCCGAGTGCGCCGCTATTTGCACAGGTTTCCTGCGCCGACACCCACCTGGACGATCCGGGCTTTGTCGACGCCGCCGACGCCCACGTATTTGAAAATTTGGTCATCGATTTCGCGCTTGCGCGCGCCCTGGATCACAATGTCCTTACTGCCGTTGATCAGCGGCCAGAATGCGGACGCCTGGGGCGCCTTTGTCGAATCCGGGCTGAACGTGAAGTCGATCCCGGTGTTGGTCAAGTAAGCGTGGCCCGCGGAATCGGTGATCCAGAATTCCTGCATGACAGATTTTTCAGCAACGCTTTTCAGGATCGCATTGATCTCGCCGGGCGTCATGCCCGCCTTTTCGGCGAGGGCGACGAAGTGCGCGGCCAGCAGAGCCTGGCCGACCATATGCCGGGCAACCGTGTCCTCGCAGTCGGCAGCTCGTAACGCCGAAGGGCCGGTGCAGAGCACGAACGACAAGACAAATATCGCGGCGAGGATTCGAGTCATCGGCATGGCGCAGAGCTCCTGTTGCAGCCGGCAAAAAACAGGTCGAGCGTGACGTCGGAACCCAACGCTCGATTCTAACCGTGTCCGATGTAGTCCATCCGCCCGCCGTCCACCGTCAGCATCTGTGCCGTGATCCAGCCCGACTCCGGCGAGACCAGGAACACCACCGCATTGGCGATGTCTTCCGGTTCACCGATGCGGCCCATCATCGCTCGTGCGGCGAGGCGCTCCTGCGTCCCCTGCCAATCCGTTGCACCGCGGCCGCGCTGCGTCATGTCGGTGCGGACGAAGCCTGGCGCCACGGCGTTCACGGTGATGCCGTGCGGACCCAGCTCCATGGCAAAGCGCCGCGTCAGACTCACCACCTCGGCCTTGGTTGCTGCGTAGAACGCATTGCCAGGCAGCGCGGTGCCGATCGCCGCGACCGAGCTCACGTTGACGATGCGGCCGTAGCGCCTCGCCCGCATGCCCCCCATCACCGCGCGCGTGGCATGGATCACGCCGTCGACGTTCACCCCCCGCATCCGCGCGACCATCTCCGGGTCGTAGGTGTCCAGCGTGCCCTGCCAAAACACGCCGGCGTTGTTCACAAGGATGGTCACCGGACCCAGCTCTGCTTCGGTTCGGGCGACCATCGTCTCGACCGCGGCGGCCTCCGCGACGTCCGCCGCCGCTGCGATCGCCCGCCCGCCCGTGGCCGCAATCTCGGCGATCAGGGCCTCGGCCGCGTCCGCATGCGCAGCATAGTTCACGCATACGGCGGCGCCGCGTTGCGCCAATTGCCGGGCCGTTGCTCGGCCGATGCCACGGGCGGAGCCCGTCACGACCGCCACTTGGTCGCGCCACTCCATCATTTCCCTCTTCGAAGGGGCTATTTGGTTGGCAACATCAGATGTTCATACGGAGTTCCCGGCCACATGACGTATGGCTTGTTGGGATCGGCTTTGGCGTCTCTCGGGTACCCCTGCATCATGCTCTTGGCCTCGGCACCCACAATCATCACATGTGAGCCCGTCTTGATCCAGTTATTGTCCGGGGTCTCTTTGGTGGCATAGGGATCGGTATTGCTTGCCCCGTTGTCCCCGCTCAGCATGTAAATGAAACCGAGTCTCTGTGGTGCCGGTCCTTTGCTCTGCCAGGCTTCTACCCACTCCATGGCCGCCTTGTCGGCGCACATTGGCGCTCCTCCAGGGTCCATGCACGTCCATCCATTGTTTCCCTCTTGGATCACCTTCATCTTACCGTCATGGCCCCCACAGTGGCGTGCTGCGCATATGCGAGCGAGGCGGAGCTTACGATGGCGGAAGTGAAGAATAGCAAGGCTGATGCCCGTTTCATTGGGGGTGCTCTCCTCTGTGGTGCCTTTGATAATCTAGCCGGACCGCGGGGTAGCTCAGGGGGTTGCCGAAGGTGATCGTGGCGTCCCGCGCAGCATGTCGCGCACAGCAAAGCTTGCGCCATTATGGCCAAAATAGCGAGTCTAATTGGGAACTGGAGCCATTGGGCCGGCGGCGCTGAGTCGAAATTCGATGCTTTGGGCGTACCGCAGCAATGCTGGGCGATTCAGCTCTGTGCGTAGGGTGCTGGAAATGCCACCCGGCGCGACTGATCTTCGGCTGCACGTCCCCCTATCGTGGCCGCGATGGCCCGACTGCGACCCGATAGCTCAACAGCGCGCGCATAAAATTGGGTGACGCGGCGAGCCGCTTGGCAAACGGCCAAGCAATTGTCGTGCGCAGTCAATCGGTTTTCGACGGCCACCACTCGATCTCTCTCCTGGGCCACAGTGCATCGTGTCAGATCACTTGATCCTCGGGTTGAGCAGTTCCTGCGAACGCGCGGAGTTCATGTTGGCCTTCGTGATGGGGTTGGCGCCGGTATCGACGTTGGCCGGCACTTGTTCGCCCCTCGAGGCGGCGAGCGCGATCTTGACGCCGTCATAACCCATGCGGAACGGGTTCTGCACGACGAGCGCGGCGATCGTGCCGTTCTGCAGAAATCTGACGAGGTCGTCATCCAAGCCGAAGCCGACGAGATTGATCTTGTCGCCGGTCTTGTTCGTCCCGTTCTCGGCCACCGCCAGGGCCGCGCCTTGCGCCATGACCAGGTTCGAAGCGAACACGCCGCGCAGCTCCGGATGCTCGGCGATGAGGTCCATCATGATTTTGGAGCCGGTCGCCGCCTTGCCGTCGCCGACCTTCTCGGCGACGATATCCAAGGCACCATATTTCGCGGCGATTTGCTCCTTGAAGCCCTTGGCGCGCTGATCGAGCGATGCGATCCCGGGTAACGAGGTGATGAGCGCCACGTCGCCTTCGGCATCGGCGTATGTCCTCTTGATCGCCTCGGCGAGAATATCGGCAGCGATGCGACCCGCCTGCTCGTTGTCGGTCGTCAAGAACGAGGTCAAGGCTCTGGAATCGGCAGCGGAATCGATGCCGATGATCTTGACTTTCTTGGCAGCTTCATCGATCGGCTTGCCAAGGGGGGCAAACTGCGCGGGCGCGATGACGACCGCCGCCGGGTTCGACGCGACGGCGTTCTCGAGAATCCTGATCTGGCCGTCGACGTCGGATTCGGATTGGGCACCGAGCTCGGCCACGTTGACGCCGAGATCCTGACCGGCCTTGCGCGCGCCGGCCAGCACCACCTGCCAGTAGAGCGACGTCGTATCTTTGACGATGATCGGAATCGTCGGCTTCGTCTGGGCGCTGGCGGTCGCCGCTTCGGCCCGCCCGAGCAGGCTCAACGACTTCGGTACACCACCCGAAACCGTCCATAGAACGCCGGTGCCGACCCAGATCATGCGTTCGATGGCGTGCCGACGGCTGACGCCGTATTCGTGATTGTCGTGGTTGTGCGCCATGACGTCCTCCTCCCTGTCTGTGGAATGGCCTCCTTGGGCCAAAATGGAGACAAGACCTAAACCGCGTCGTGGAATGCCCCCGGGCCTCGATCGCGTCGCGTTCACTGCGCGGCGTGATTCGCCGGCTCGACCACGATCTTTCCCGTCATGTGCGGGTGCAGCGAGCAGAAATACCCGTAGCTCCCGGGCTCATTGAAGGTGAAGGAGTAGCTGTCGTCGGTGTCGAGGGCTTTCGACTTGAACATCCGCGTCGAGGAGGCGACCGTGTGCGGGATGTCGTCCTTGTTGCGCCAGCTCACCGTCGTTCCGGCCTTGACCGTCAGGCTCGGCGGAGAAAAGGCGAAATCGTCGATCTGCACCGCCGCGTCCTCGGCGCGCGCGCCGCCGGGAAGGAAAAGGGTCGCCGCAACGAATGCGGCGACCAGGAGAACGGCGCCGAGGGGGCGGGAACGCCGTTCGGGACGTAGGCTTTGCATGAAAGCACCCGTTCGAGGCTTCAGCCCTGCAAGGGCTTGTCGATGATGGCGAGCCGCTGCTGACCGCGCACGAAGTTCACGTCGGTGATCCCGAGCAGCGACCGCAGTTTGTCGTCCGGGACTTTCAGCGGGCCGGGCGAGGGCGCGGTCCCGGGCGCCGGCTGCGGGAACGCGGTCGATAGCGCGGTGTGGAAGGCGACGTTGCCCTCGACCTTCTGCATCACCTGGTGGATGTGACCATTGAGGACGGTCACCGAGCCGAACTTCTTCAATAACGAGATGGCACGGGCGCCATCGTCGGTGCCCCAGCCCCATTGCTCGTACACGGTCCACAGCGGAATGTGGGCGAAGACCACGACCGGAGTGCTTGCGGTGCGGCCGGCAACGTCGTCCTCGAGCCACTTGAGCTGCTCCTCGCCGAGCTTGCCGAGCTTGCCCGCCTCGAGATTCATGACATTGACGAGCCCGATGAAATGCACGCCGTCGGCATCGAAGCTATACCAGCCGGTGCCCTTGGCGTTCTTGCCGTAGCGCTCGCGATAGAATTTTACCTCCTCGTCGATGAGATCGTGCTCGCCCGGCACGTAATGCACATCGAGCCCGGCTTCGGAGATGGCGCGATCGGCATTGTCGAACTCGGCCGGTTTCGACAGATGCGTGATGTCGCCGGTGTGAATCATGAACGAAGGCCTTGCCGGAAGCGATTTGATCTTGCCGATGGCCTCCTGCAGCGTGCCGATCGCATTGGGGTTGGCCGGCTTGTCGAAGCCGACATGGCTGTCGCTGATCTGCAGGAAGGTCAGCTTGCCCGGCTCGGCCGCCAGCGCCTGGTCGATGATGCCGAGCGAACGCGGCACGCCGCCTGATATTGTCCACAGTACCCCGGTTCCGGCCCAGGTCATGCACTCCAACACCTTGCGGCGGTTCACGCCGCGGTCGTCGTCGGTTTTCTTGGATTCACTCATTGCCTTTTCTCCCGCGCTATGTGGTCGGATTGACGCAGGAGAGACCGGACGCGAGCGCGCTTTATTCCCGGGCGAAAGCAGGGGCGGCGAGAGGCGATCACGTCGTCCCGGCCGGGAATAGACCGGCCCACGACCGAGTCTTGACCCTGTCCGTCGTTCATTTTGTCGAATGCCATTCGGCGCCGGCGGCCTAGCTGGGTGAATTGCCCATGCAAATGGAATTGGTTGGGCAGCGTGCCCATCCATTGAGAGGAGAGCGGTTGAACGGCCCGGACGACCAGACGCGGTTTGCCCGCGTCGTGCTGCCGCATCAACGGATCCGATGCCGAGGACGTGGTGCAGGACGCGTGCTTGCATGCCTTTCGTGGAATTGCGGGCTTCCGGGAGGGAAATGCCCGCGCTTGGGTCCTGACGATCGTGCGCCACACCGCATATAGCTGGCTCGGCAAGAACCGCCCCGCGACGCTGGTCGTCACCGACGACGTAGAGGGGGTCGAGGGCGCGGAGATAACGTGCGGGGATGCAGAAGCGGAGACCGAGATGATCGCCAAGGCCGATGCCGCACGCCTCCAGGCCGCGATCCAGAAACTGCCCCCGCCGTTCCGGGAGACGTTGGTGCTGCGCGACCTGCACGGCCTCGACTACCGCCAGATAGCCAAGGTGACCGGCGTACCCATCGGAACGGTGATGTCGCGACTGGCGCGGGCGCGGCGACGGCTGATGACGACGATCGCAAGGGATGAAAATGATGCTGCCGCCTGACGACGAGCCGAAATGGCTGGTGCACGCCTATGTGGACGGCGAGCTTGATCCGGCCAACGCGCGCGCAATCGAGCGGCGCATCGCCAACGATGCGGCGCTCGCCGCCGAGCGCGACCGCATCGAGGCGCTGGGGCGTGCGCTGCGAAGCAATTTTCCGTTAACGCCGCCGCCGGCGGCATTGCGCGAGCGCATCGAGCGCGCCGTCGGATTGCGCCGAATGCCATCGCGCCCAACCTGGCTGGCCCTCGCCGCCTCCGTCGCCCTGGCCGTGGTCGTCGGCAGCAGCTCGAGCTTCTATGTGCTCGCCCCGCCCGGTGACGCGACCGCCGACGCGATCGTTTCCGACCACATCCGCGCCCTGATGGCGCCGCAGCCGGCCGACGTCGCCTCCTCGGACCGGCACACGGTCAAGCCGTGGTTCAACGGGCGCATCCCGGAATCGCCGCGCGTCGTCGATCTCGCCAAGAACGACTTTCCGCTGATCGGCGGCCGCATCGACGTGGTCGAGCGCAATCCGGTGCCGACGCTGGTCTACCATCACCGCAAGCACCTGATCAGCCTGACCGCGATCCCCGCGCCCCGCAAGCCGGATGCCGCGCCGGTCTCGCGCGCGATCGAAGGCTACAACGTCATCGAATGGACCGGAGACGGCGTGACCTATTGGGTCGTCTCCGACGTCGCCGCTTCCGAACTTGCGCATTTCACCGAGCTGTTCCGAAGCACCCCGTCGGATCAGTGAGCCCAACCCCCCTGCTGGAAAATCATCTCCTGCAACGAGAGAGTTTATTCCATGCGCGACTCGCGGCGCGCTTCCGCTCTCCCCGCAGCGGGAGAGGGTATGGGCGGCTTCGTCGCGGGGCTAGTGTTCCGATCCCCCTGACAGGGCTGTGACGGGCATAGGTGTGCTAGCGGCAGCCGCCGCAGCTGCAGTCCACGGAACAACCTTTGATCGCGTCGGCCATGATCCGTTTGATGGTTCGCGCGCAGCGGCCGCACCGGGCACTGCAGCCCAGGCAAATATAGACTTCAGCGGTGCCGTGCGGCGATTCCATCTCGATTACGCTGCGCACGTCGTGCTCGGTGATGACGTTGCAGGAGCAGACGATCATGGCCGGTCTGACCGGACGGTGAACATCGCCGTCTTCTCCGAGAAATACCTGATAGGGAAGAGACCGGTCGAAACCGGACTCTATTCCCCGATCGACAGCAGGGAACCTGCTCTTCTCGGTTCTCTGCGAATGCGCCTAGGCGGTCTCTCGCGCGGATCCCGGTCCAGTGACGGCAAGTCGCTCCAGTGCAGTTGCTTGTAGTTGAAGCCAGTCTCGATGGTCGGCTTGACTACCTGAAAGAACGGAGAAATATCGAAATCGCGTGGCGCGTAGAGCGAGGAATGACGGATGTGCAGAATTTCCCGGCGCGCCGCCGGGCTTTCCATCAACGTCACTCTGGGCAAGATCGGGTAGCGGACCGTCTCGAAGGCCTGAGCGATCAGTGTCGAGCAGACCAGCCGGGTGGGATCTCCAGAGCCGAGCGCGATCATACGCCGCCGCCAGCGCTGAGGCACCGGCAATGGCACCAGGTAGCGCGCGAGATCGATGATGTTCTTCAAATCATAGCCGCAGCCGATTCGCTCGACTGCGTACGCGCACACCCTTGCGCAATCTTCGTCGGACAGACCCACCGGACGGCATACCCGCGTGTGGAAGTCGAGATATTTCGAAAGCGGCGCCGAAACGACTCCTACCGACATGTCGACTTCGACGAGTACATGCGGCTCGCCGTCTTCATCGACTCTTCCGGCCATGGAACCGACATAAAGAGCGGCATGCGACCAGGTCGACTGGGTCAGATATTTGATGACTCCGGAGATCCGATTGTTTCCCTCGACCAGCAGAACGTCTCCGGATCGAAGCGATGCGCGCAGGGCGTCGGGATCGCTTCGGGTGAACGGCTCGTATCCCGAAATCGGCTTTTGCAGATAACGGGCGATCGCGTCGCCGATCTTGTAGGTCATGAAGCCCATTGGGCGGTTCCGAATTGCAGACCAATGGTGACGCGGTACCCACCGCTCAACGGGTTCAGCTCTATGCTCGAAACAGCTCGAAATAGGTCAGAACTGCCGCGAGTGTGAAAATCGCGCCGGTCGTCCCGAATCCCAGCACATAGAGCAGCTCGTGCCCGGGAGGGCCCTGCCGCGCATCATCTGCGGAAATGACCACCGATTTCTCATGAGCGGGACCCGCGTCGCGCGAGGCATTTATTTCGGCGGAAACGGGCACGGACATCTGCCGCTCCATGAAACCATGAGGCTTCCACACTGGAGACCGCGTCCATCCGCCCTTATTTCCGAAATCAGCGGCTCGTGATCGCTTCGCGCCACTGGCTTCAGAGAGGTCTCGAGCCACAGACGTCGCTCATCGGCACGGGAATAAATTGCGGTTTATCGCTGTCATTCAGCCGAGTCCGCGCACCAGGCTGATACCGGTACGGCCATTGGAGGGCGTTCCGCGGCGCGTCTCTCGGGGCTTTGTTCGATCTCCCTGACGGCAGGCGACATGTCCGCTGCGGTGCCTACCCCGTGTGGTTCCACGGCTCTGTAAAGCCATGACTGAAACCTTTCGGGGCGGCGCCCATGCGCGAAAGAGACAGGCTGAAGCAGATCGATCCATGAAGAATCTCAGGACGGCAGTCGGCGCGCTCACGATCATGATGCGCTCGGGCGCGATTCTCGATTTCGAGCTATTCGAATCCGGCAGCGAGCTCTTCGTTCGCGTTTGGTCGGACGGAGATCTCGAGGATTCTCGGCTGCGAAGGCAGGTCGCCGCTCTCCTTCCAGATTATGTAGACGAACGGCACGTAGTGATCGAAGCGCGAAGGTGACAGCCCAAATCCCGGAGAGCCTGATGGCTCCGTGGAAACCGGGTGCCCTCGAAATTGGAATCAAAACAATAGTGTCGGGAAACTCGTCCTCTGGTTGCTCACCAAGGAAGGTTGATGCTTCGGGGTTTGCCATGCTAGCCAACTACCCCGCCGGGTGTCTGCTGTTGGGGGTTTCGAAGTCGATCTTCGAGCTGGCCAGGTGACGAAACGTGGGCTGCGCCTCAAGCTGCAGGAGCAGCCTTGCCAGGTGCTGACGATGCTGCTGGGAAAACCGGGAGAGCTAGTCAGCCGGGTCGCGAGGACGCTTCTCCGAGCCACGTCACAAGCTCACTTTATCAAGGCGCAGGTCGTCGGCAGGCGGGTTTCGCACCGATCTGCATTCGTGGAGAATGTGGTCGCGCTCATGGTCGTCACCTTGGCACTCGCTGTCCTCATGTGCATCGCCGCGGTCGCGCCAGCAGTGTGGACGTTCGGAACTGCCGCTGTCGCCGAAACGCACATTCCGGTCGGACTTTCGCAGTGTTTGTCCGTTAAGGACGACCCTGGCCGACTCGCCTGTTATGACGAGCTCGCGGGACGGCCGGCGAAGGGCGCCAGGGCCCCTTCTGAGACGTTCGGCGAAGCATAGCGAGGGCGGTGACCACTCGAATGCACCGCATCTCGATACGGCAGGCTGCGCCCGACTGCCGATGCGACGTTCCGGCAAATAACCGACGCAACAACTGGGAATTAACCGAGTGGAATGACGGTTAGAATGTCATTGGATATGGGAGATGTCCTTTGAGTACACGCGACGATTATCGGCAAAATGCCTGGGAGTGCCTTCGATGGGCGCAAACCGCAGTCAATCCGCGCGACAAAGCGATATTCGTTCAGATGGCCCGAACATGGACCAAACTGGCGCATCAAGCCGCAACGATCGGCAGCCTCGCCGAGCTCGCCGCAAAGCCAGCTACAGCAGTTGGATGAAAGCAGCCCGGGCCCGTTCGTTCAAGCATTCAAGATCGTCTGCGCGCGTCTTTTGCCCCAGGAATAAATCAGGGGCCGCACTGCTCTATTGCTCAGGACTGCCGGCCGCCGGCGCCAACTCGTCGGTCCTTAGCGGGATAGCCAAAGGCCGGTCGTGGTTCCTCATCGCATCACGTCGGCGCGGCAAGCTGTCGACGCCCGCGCGTGCCCGCGAGAAGCTCGGCATCCTCGAGCCGCTCCGGACCCCAGAGGCGGTAGGCCAATCGAGCCCATTCATTCGATCACCTCGTCGGCGCGACCGAGTACCGTGATCGGGAACGTGAGGCCGAGCGTTTCTTAGAACCGGAAGCGACCCCCGACCGTCGGATCGATCGTGCTGTGATTGAGGAAGCCGTTCGCTAGCCCATTGTCGACTCGCGAGTACATGAACCCGGCGTAAACATCGAACTTCGCCGCAAATCTCCAATCGACCACGAAAGAAACTGCGTCGAGCGTCCCGCTGCACGTCGATTTGGCGGCGGTCGAGCAGCCGACGGCGGCAAAGCTGTCTTGATTGTAATGATAATAAGCGCCGGTCAAATCTATGTTGTCGGTGACGGCGTATTTCGCCCCGGTCCAGAATATCTGCAAGATCCTGCGGTGAACGGAGAAGGCCGTGTTGTTGATGTTCGTGTTGTTGAGGGCGGCACAGCCGATACAGAGAGGATCTCCCGCTATGTCCGTAAACGAGGTCTGGGGACGTAGCCGGCATACAATTTAATTGGCCCGTTGGTGTATCTGGCCAGCAGCATCACGCTGGTGTCATCGGAGATCGTCGCAGTGAGAACCTGGGGCAGCCACGGCGGCAGCGGGTTCCCGGCAGGGCCCAGCGGGTTCCCGGCAAGCGCGATCGCCACGGCGTCCGTGACGTGGCTGTAGATTGCGTCGAACGAAAGCATACCGTTGGCCAGGTTGGGAATGTCCCCGCCGATCTGGAACTGATAGGCGCCGTTCGAGCCGTTGTTCTGACTGTAACCGCCGAATTGCCAGAGCGCCGCCGCCCGGAGCTGGCCAATGTTGACACGATATTTCACAGACGTGCTGAATCTGCAGTCTTCGGTGTCGCCGGCCCCGCAGGCGATTCCCTGGTATCCGATCACCGAGAACGCGTACGAGCCGCCCATCGGATCGTAGGCAGCGATCCCGTCCAATGTGAGGGAGTTCTGCCGGAAAACGGTCAGGGTGCCGTAGGTCGGCGAACTGACGCCCACATAACCCACGGAATTATAAAACTGGCCCGCCCGGCTCGAATCGGCATTCGAGTTTTGGCTGATGAGCGGCACGCCGGCGTTCTGAGCCACCGATCCCGGTCCATCGGCGAGTCGCAAGGAATAGGGATCAAAGCCGGCCTGCAGATCGAAAACAAAGGACCACCCGGGAGCGAACTCTTTGTTTCCTTTGATTCCAATGTTCGACTGACTCAACGCGTTGGGCGCGAGGCCCCACAGCGCGCGATTGCTGTTCTTCGAGATGAGATATTCTTCTCCGGCGACGTAGGTCCGATTGAACGGCGTCCCGTGGCTCTGCCACGTCACGCCAGCGTCCACCACGCCGTAGACCGTGATGCCGTACCAACTCAACGGGCAACTCGTGACGATAAAGTCCCAAAGGCTGCCACACGCGGCAGGCGCGGTCGCCGCGGCGGGGGACGGAGCCTTCGTCACCATGATATCGCCGGGCGACACATCCGCCGCGTGTGCAGCGCCAGCGAGTGCAAGAATCACCGCCGCGAGAGCACCAATTTTCTTCATCGACAGCGGTGCCGGGGCGCGACATAAACCCGGCCAGCAGCGAGGGGGCGTGATGACGCGAGCGCTCTGTCCCTTCATGGTCGTTCCCCCTCGAAGCTGCCCGTTGTCGGGTCACAGCTCGCCGCAACGACGCGGGCCGCGGCAATGGACGGACAATCCTTTTTCGCGGGAAACCGGGTCCCCTCGTTCGACCAATGAAATCAATGCCTTCCGGAAGCTCATCCCCTGCTTGCTTCACCGCGAAGAGTTGGGGCGGAGGCAAGCTCGGGGCATGCAACCGCCTCGCTGCGGACCCCGCCGAATGCCAGGCCAGGAGCGGCGTCGAATTCATCACGCCGCCTGCTTTGCAATGATCGCGATCAGCCGCTGACGGGCGCGGGCGAGCCGCGACATCACGGTTCCGACCGGCACCTCCGTCACCCCGGCGATCTCGCGGTAAGCGAGGCCCTGGAGGTCGCGCAGTACCAGCGTCTCGCGGAACGGCGCCGGCAGCGCCGCGATGGCCGCCTCGAGTAGCCCTGCGTCGGCTTTGGCGATGAGCGCCGTCTCGGGCGTTTCGACATCCGGCTCGCCGGATTGGGCGCGGCCGACGCCTTCGACGTCCTCGACCAGGACGAGAGCCGCGGGCCGGTTCTTGCCGAGCCAGGTATAGGCAGTGCGGCGCACGATGGTCAGCACCCAGGCACGAGCGTTGCCATTGGAAAAATTGCCAATTCCGCGGAACGCGTGCAGGCAGGCGTCCTGCACCACGTCCTCGGCATCGGCACTATTGCCGGTGAGCCAGCGCGCCAGCGCATAGGCATCGGCGAGATGCGGCAGCACCACGCTCGCGAAACGCGCGCCGCGTTCGGGACCGGTGATCTGGTCTCGATGGCCATTCGGGCGCCGGATCGCGCTCATAACCTGTGCCGGCCGATCGCCGGATGCCTTCCC
>WNFD01000279.1_pt1 | contig 52704 bp, 47 predicted proteins | sample 5400491 | NCBI WGS metagenome assembly WNFD01 (sample SAMN13153343, study PRJNA577476) | soil metagenome | isolation source: 120 cm saprolite under Douglas fir tree site 2 hole 2 replicate 2 | place: USA:California | collected 2015-04-18
CCTGAGCAAATATCCTACGAAGATCAAGGTAACCGATCGAGAGAAGCAGTCGATACCTCTCGTAAGATATGATTTTCACGGCGACTGGAACTACAACATTCTGCCATCAACGGAATAGCTTGTTTCAATCCGGCTCCTTAGGCCCAGCGGAATGCCCCCTGCGGGGGCCGCCCCTCAGGCCAGCAGGGCGCGCGATCCGCGGGGAGCTGGCTGGCCGGTGGTGGTGGATCCGGGGATTCCCCCGCCGAACCGGGGTGATCCGCGTATTCCCCCGCACCCAACCGGGGTGATCCGCGTATTCCCCCCAAGGGGGGCGGGGCCATCAAGCCAATGGCGACGATCCGGGGATCGACGACCCCAGGGGGTCCACGATCCCCGGATCGACACCGTCCGGGAAGGGCTCTGTGAGAGGGCGGGCCGGGCGGGCACGCGTGTCCAATGGCGTCGATCCGGGGTTTGACCACCTTGGGTGGTGGTGGATACGGGGATCGCTCCCCTTTGGGTGGCGGTGCTGGGGGTCGTCCCAGGCCAGTACGCTGCCCGTCAGGCACTGTTGAGGACGCGGGCGAACGCCTGGATGTAGCTCGGGTCGCCGCTGCGCTGGCGCGCCGCCCAGTACTCGGCTCCCCAGAACAGGTACGCCCACGCATCCGGAGGGCCCTCGCGGCCCCAGCGCATGCACTGGTTGTAGTTCCCGATCACCTGCTCCGGCAGGCAGCTGTACATTCCCCCGCCGTCCGGGCTCGGGGCCATGGTCACCGTCTCCCAGGGCTCCGCCTGCCCCTCGGCGATCATCACCCGCCGCCCCTGCGCGGCGGCCCAGCGCAGCAGTTGCCTTCGCCTGCGCTGCTGCCACGGGCTCCTGCTGCCGTCCAGGTAGAGCGTCCGCGGGCCGATGCTCGCCAGCGCATGGCGCGGATAGAAGTCGATGCCCACGATGTCGGCCAGCCGCTGCGCTACCGACAGGGAATCACCCTGGTCCCTCGTCCGCCACCACTGCTGCAGGCGCACCGGTGACGAGGTGGGCAGGAACCCGTTCATCATGACCGGCCTGGACGGGTCGGCCGCCCGGACCGCCTCCACCTCCGCCCGGACGAAGGCCTCCGACAGGCGCCACGAGTGCTCCATCCCGAGCGGATCGACGGCTTCGTGCTCGACCTGCCAGGCGATGATCGCCTTACGACCGGAGTACCGTTCCACCACGCGGGTGACGAACGCGATCCCGGCGGCGAGCAGCTGCTGATGATCTCCCGGCTCGATGAGCACGCCCTCCGGCAGCGGATCGCCCAGGTGGTGGGCTGGCACGAAGAACTCCGGGTAGCTGAACGTCTTCACCGGCCCGACGCACACGATGACCTGCTTGCCCGCCCGCTCGGCGGCGTCGAGCAGGCCGTCGAGCTCAGCGGGATGGAATGCGCCGGGCTCGGGCTCCATGCGATTCCAGTAGGCTCCCAGCCGGACCATCTCGAATGGATACTCCAGTAGCGATCGCAGGGTTTCCTGAATATCCAGCCCGAGCGCCTCGACCTGTGGCGACCGGAAGCTGATGCCGAGCAGCGTCGGGCCACGGGGCTGCACCGGAACGTGCCGCCAGCGATCCGTCGGGGGACGGACGGCACGCCTGACCCGGATCTCCGAGGCGACAGGCACGAGCAGGCCCGCGGCGCCGAGGCCCGCGGCGGCCTTGCGCAGCATTCCCCTTGGAACCCGTTCAGCCTGGCTCATGCCGGCCTCCCGCAGTGGCAGTGGCGAGCTCGGACACGGATGTCACGCCGACTAGGCCGGCTAGCAGGGCCGCGACCCCGGCGGCGGCATCGGGACGGCTCAGACTTGACGATGCGGCGCGCATCGCGTCCACGGCGGAGGGGTCCCGGCGCAACTGGCCGATCTCGCGGACCAGCCGCCGCACGCTCGGCGCATGCCGGCCGGCACCGGCGCCGACGACGAACTCCGTGTTGCCCCTCTCCTGCCCTGGCACGTGCGAGGTGAGCACGAGCGGCGCACCGCAGCAGGTGGCCTCGGCGATCGTGCCCGGACCCGCTTTCGTCACGACCACGTCGGCGCAGTGCAGCCAGTCGGCCATGTTGTCGACGAAGCCCTTCACCGTCAGCCGGCCGCCCACCCGCGCCGCCAGCCCGGTGAGCTTGCGCTCGAGGCCGCGGTTGCGGCCGCAGATGGCGACCACATCGATGTCGTCGAACCGCCTGACGATGGCGGCGGCCCGCCTGGCGATGCCGCCGCAGCCCTCGCCGCCGCCGGTAAGCACGACGAGGAACCGCCGCTCCCCCAGGCCTAGCGACCGCCGGAGGGCGGCGCGCTCGCGTGATCGCAGCGGACCGCTCCAGAAGCCGGAGGTCACGGGCAATCCGACCTCCACGCAGCGGTCCCTGGCGATCCCGTCAAGGTAGCAGCTCCAGCGGGCAGCGGCCGACGGCACGACGATCCGGTCGACCTTGTTGTACCGCCACGCCGTGTGCGGAGTGATCAAGTCGGTGATGACGGTCACCACGGCCGCCTTGCGCGCTCCGCGCTTGCCGCCCTTGACCGCGCAGCCGCCGACGAGCGGATGGAACGACAAGATGGCCGTCGGCCGGTGTCGTGCCACCGCATCGGCGACCGGACGGTCGGCGAGGGCGAACAGCGTCAGCCGCAGGAGGCCCATGGCAAGGCGTGAATTGCATACGTGGTACGCGGCGCCCCAGACCCACGGGGCCAGCCGGATCGACGGGCCGTACAGGCCGGTGATCCGTCGCAGCAGCCAGGGGGAACGCGGGCCCCCGAGCGGATCGAAGAACACGGGGGCGAATCTCCCCGGATATGCCTGGTCGAGTGCCTGACTGACCGCTCGTGCCGCAGTCCGGTGTCCCCCGCCGGTGTCGGCGATGAGGAAGAGCAAGGGCACGGGCGTCGCGGTGGCGCCCCATCGATCCACTACCCCATCGTGGCGGCCCGCTCACCCCGGGCTACCTCGGCTGAGGTACGGCTCCGCTGTCACGCCGGCCGCTGCCTGGCTGCCCTGGGAGGGAGCCGCCCGGCTCTGCCGGGCGGCTCCGGGCGGCCGGGCGGCGGATCGGCGAGCTCGGCCTGGATGCGGCGAGCGGATCCCAGTCCTGGCCAGTGTCGGTGAGCCTGGCGGGGTCGGCGAAGACGCGGCCCGCCTTGACCTCGGCGGCCAGGTCGCGGCCGAGCACGGCGCCCGCCGTGCCGATTCCCCCGGTCACCGCGCCGTTGATGCCGGGGCCCCACACCGTGCTTGCCCCGGTCAGGTACAGCCCGGCGATCTCGGTGCGGGCACCGGGACGCCGCAGGCCGATCTGGTCGGTGGCGAGTTCAAGCCCGTAGCAGGCGCCGCCGGTGGACAGGGTGAACCGCTCCTGGGTGACGGGCGTCGACGCCTCACGCCACACGATGTGCTCGCGCAGACCGGGTATGACCGTGCTGGCACGGTCGATCAGCGCCTCGGTGATCCTCTCCTTGATCTCCAGGTAGTCCGGTGACCTGCTGTACTCCTGCCCGGCCGCCGGGCCGCCGGTGATCCGCCAGAACGAGTAGTCGGGGGAGACGAGCGTCATCACCTCGACCGTCGAGTGGCCGGGCGGCGCGGACCGGGGGTTGCCGGGGTCCTTGGTGGCCGCCGAGGTCAGGAAGATCGGCAGCTCCGCGGGCAGCTCGCCGGTGTAAGCGCTGCGATACGAGGACTCGATGTCCGCGTGCGGGTGGCACCAGTACGTGGTGTTGGGCAGCTGGCCGGCGAGGTCGATGTCGAGGCCGAGGTACACGCTGAAGAACGGCAGGGCCATGCGGTACTTCTCGACGCGCCTGACGGTCCTGGCGGACAGGTGCGCCCGGCCGACCAGTTCGAGGTAGGTCCGCTTGATGTCGGCGTTGGAGATGACAGTCGCGGCCTTGATCGTTTCTCCGCCGCTCAGCCGCACGCCGACCGCTCTGCCGCCGTCGACCACGATCCGCTCGACCCTGGCCTTGGTGCGGACCTGGCCGCCGTGGGTCTGGATGACGTCGATCAGGTGCGCCGCCATGACCTGGCCGCCGCCCCGGGGATAGTAGGCGCCGCCGTCGAGGAAGAGGTTGAGCAGCCCCGCGTGCAAGGCGATCGGGGCCCGCGACGGCGGCGCGCCGTAGTCGCCCGACTCGCCGAGGATCACCGCGCGGGCCAGCTGGCTGAGTCCGCACGCCTGGAACAGGCGGATCACCGGCAGCATCCCGATCGTGGCGATCACCGGTGCGCGCCGGGCCCAGGCCAGCTTGCCGAGTACGCCCGGACCCGGCCTGCCGCGCCGGCGTTCCTCGGCGATGCGCCGGAAGACGCCGATGCACACGCGCAGCCGGCGCTCCTCGCCGGGGAACGCGGCGATAAGCCGTTCGAGGTAGGCGTCCCAGCCGCGGGGCACGCGGAAGGTCAGCCCGGGGAAGACCAGGGTGGTGAAACCGTCCGGGTCCAGCTCCCGGAACTCGATCTTGGTGTCCAGGCCGAGCCCATGGAGCGCCATGGTTATCGCGCCCTCAGGGTGACACTCGCCGATGTAATGCACGCCAACGTCGAACTCGTACTTGTTGCCCGCGCGGCGGAACACCTGACTGCATCCGCCGGCGACCTGGTTCTTCTCGAGCACCAGGGTGCGCAGGCCGCCGGCGGTGAGGTAGGCGGCGCTTGTGAGCCCGCCCAGCCCCGAGCCGATAACGATGACGTCCCATGAATTGTCGCCCGGCGCAGCCACGATCAGGCCCTCCTCGGTCGGTGGTGACAGGCCTTCCGCGGTGACCGTAACGCCTGTGATCGCAATTTGTAGCTTATTTCGTTAATACGATCGTGGTGAGGGATAAGCGAATTCTGCCGGTATTCTGCTAGTATTTCCGGTGCCGTGGCATCGCGCTGAGCTGGCAGTCCCCGGCCACCGCGGCACGGCGCTCCCCGCAGATCCTGGTCATCGCGGTGCACGAAAGGATTCGCCGCTTCCGGTATCTGCCGCCAAAGTTCCAGTTAATCCTCCTAGGCTGCCCTCGATCCGGTGGACGGCCGCTACTTCAGGAGCTGGCGGGCCATAACGACACGCTGAATCTGGTTCGTCCCTTCGTATATCTGGGTGATCTTGGCGTCGCGCATCATCCGCTCTACCGGGTAGTCCCTGACGTATCCGTAGCCGCCGAGCAGCTGCACCGCGTCGGTCGTGACCTCCATGGCCACGTCGGACGCGAGGCATTTGCAGGCGGAGGAGAAGAATGTCAGATCGGCGACCCGCTCGCCGCCCATGGCACGCTCGGACCTGGCCGCCGCCGCGTAGGTGAGCTGCCTCGCTGCCTCGACCTTCATCGCCATGTCGGCGAGCATGAACTGAACGCCCTGGAACTCGGCGACCGCCTTGCCGAACTGCCTGCGCTCCTTCACGTACCCCAGCGTGTGATCGAGCGCGCCCTGCGCGATGCCGAGCGCCTGCGCGGCGATCGTGATCCTGGTGTGGTCCAGGGTGCGCAGCGCGGTCTTGAACCCGGCGCCCTCCTCCCCCACGAGCCGGTCCGCCGGGATCTCGCAGTTGTCGAAGTACAGCTCGCGGGTGGGCGAGCCCTTGATGCCGAGCTTCCGCTCCGGCGCGCCGAACGAGAACCCGGCGTCACCCTTCTCCACCACGAAGGCCGAGATGCCGGCGGGGCCATCCGAGGGATCCGTCACCGCCATCACCGTGTAGTACGTCGACACCCCGGCGTTGGTGATCCACCGCTTGACTCCGTTCAGCACGTAATGGTCGCCATCGCGCACGGCGCGCGTGCGCATGGCCGCGGCATCCGATCCGGCCTCCGGCTCCGACAGCGCGTAGGAGAACATGGCCTCCCCCCGCGCCACCGGCGGCAGGTACCGCTGCCTCACCTCCTCCGAGGCGGCGAGCAGCAGCGGCACGGTGCCGAGCTTGTTGACAGCGGGAATGAGCGACGAGGCGGCGCACGCCCTTGCCACCTCCTCGATGACGATCACCGTCGCTAGCGCGTCGGCGCCGGCACCGCCGTAGCCCTCCGGGATGTGCACGGCGTGCAGGTCAGCCTTGACCAGAGCGTCATGCACGTCCCAGGGGAATTCCCCGGTCTGGTCCACCTCGGCGGCGCGAGGGGCGATCTTGTCGTCAGCGAGGGCACGCACTGACTCGCGGAGCGCCTGGTGTTCGTCAGAGAGGGCAAAGGCGGGATAGTCGAGGCTCATGGCCTCGATCGTAGAACTCGCCGCGGTACGAGTTGCGGTCGGAGTTGCGGTGCGGACGCGACCTGTAGCGTCACTTCTCACCGCAACGCGGACCGCATCCTTATGGCTTGAGCCGGGATCGGAGGGCGGCGCCTTTGGCGATCGCCTGCTGGCGCAGGTCGTCCTGGAAGCGGACCATCTTCTCGCGCAGGGCGTCATCGGCGACGGCGAGGATGCGGACAGCTAGCAGCCCGGCGTTGCGCGCACCGCCGACCGCGACGGCCGCGACCGGTACCCCGCCCGGCATCTGGACGATCGACAGCAGCGAGTCGAGCCCGTCCAGGTGCGCGAGCGGCACCGGCACCCCGATCACCGGCAGCGGCGTGAGCGACGCGAGCATCCCGGGCAGGTGAGCCGCCCCGCCCGCGCCTGCGATGATCACCCGCAGCCCGCGTCCCGCCGCCACAGATCCGTAGCCGATCATCTCGCGCGGCATCCGGTGCGCGGAGACCACGTCGGCCTCATACCGCACATCGAACTCATCGAGCGCCTCAGCAGCCCCCCGCATCACGGGCCAGTCAGAGTCACTCCCCATCACGATGCCAACCACTGGCCCGGCCACTGGGGCCACCAGGTCCTGGGTAGTCACGGGCGGTCCTCGTCGCCCCAGCGGAGGTAGCTCGCGGCACGGGTGGCACGGTCCCGCAACTCCGCCACGTCGTCGCCGAGCACGGTCACGTGCCCGATCTTGCGTCCCGGCCGTGCCGGCTTGCCGTAGAAGTGCACCTTCACCCCCGGATCGGCGGCCATCACGTGGGTATACCTGGAGTACACATCACCGTCGTCACCGCCGAGCACGTTGGCCATGACAGCCTGCGGCGCGGTTGCCCCGGGCGCGCCGAGCGGCAGATCGAGCACGGCGCGCAGATGCTGCTCGAACTGCGAGGTCCGCGCGCCCTCGATCGTCCAGTGCCCGCAGTTGTGCGGCCGCATGGCGAGCTCGTTCACAAGCAGCCCGTGCCCGGTCTCGAACAACTCCACCGCGAGCAGGCCGGTGACATCGAGCTCAGCCGCGATCCGCAGCGCCAGCCGCTGCGCCTCCACCGCCAGGTCCGCCGCGAGCCCGGGCGCGGGCGCGAGCACCTCGCGGCAGATCCCGTCCCGCTGCACGGTCTGCACCACCGGATACGCCGCGCCCTGGCGGTGCGGCGACCGCGCGACAAGCGCGGCGAGTTCCCGGCCGAACTCGACGTGCTCCTCGACAAGGAGCGGGATGCCATGGGCCACGACCCCGGCCGCCTGGCCGGGCGACTCGCACACCCACACGCCCTTGCCGTCGTACCCGCCGCTGACCGCCTTGAGCACGACCGGCCACCCCGAGCCCGCCGCGAACGCCTCGACGTCGGCGACCCCCTTGACCGGCGCGCAGCGCGGGGATGCGACGCCGAGCGCGCCGAGCCGATCGCGCATCGCCAGCTTGTCCTGGGTGAAGCGGAGCGCCCGCGCAGCCGGATGGATGGGCACCGCGGCCCGCTCGAGCTCTTCGAGCGCCTGGCCTGGCACGTGCTCATGGTCGAACGTCACCACGTCACAGCCGCCCGCGAAGTCCAGCAGGTCACAGACCGACCGGTAATCCCCCACCCGTACGTCGGCACAAACCCGGGCCGCGCTGTCGGCCGGGGAGGCGGCAAGCACACGGAACCGGACGCCCAGTCCGATCGCGGCCTGGGCCGTCATCCTGGCCAGCTGCCCGGCCCCCACCATCCCGACCGCGGGGGGTATTGGGGGGTTGTCCCCCCAGGCAGACGCAGCGGGGGGTATTGGGGGGTCGTCCCCCCAGGCAGACGCAGCGGGGGGTATTGGGGGGTCGTCCCCCCAGGCAGACGCAGCGGGAGTCAGCGGCTGCGCGTCACGACGATCAGGCACGCGCCGTAGCCTACGAGGCGCCACCCTGCCGCCGCACGTCCCAGGCAAAGCGACAAGCAGGAGATTACCGAACGGGAGCGTGATGGCACTCGTCCGCATCGTGCGTCCGCCGCGGCTGGACACCCGCGTTCGTGATCGGCTGCCATCACGCTCCCGTTCGGCATCCGCGTGGTTATTCTGAGTAATTCCGCGATACCGGGCGCGGTTTCGCGGGTTACCAGGGCCAAAGTTAACATTTGAGAAATAAACCGGCCTCCTAGACGATCTATCATCGCGCTGACCACAGATCCGGATCCGGCAGCGCGGCCTGGGCCGTCAGCCGAAGGAGCGATCGCCGATGGCCACACGCGACCATGGAACCTCGTCCGTCGCCGAGGCGGACCTGCCTGCCGGGATCATCGTCCGCGAGGGCAGCTACGGCGAGCGCGTCATCGCCGTCGAGCCGGGCGGCGCGGAGTTCATCCCGCTGGGAGAGCGGCACGGCAAGCCACTCCAGCTCTTCTGGACGTGGACCTCGCCGAACATGGAGTTCGCCACGATCTTCGTCGGCGCGCTCGCGGTCGCCGGGTTCGGCCTGGGCTTCTGGGCGGCCGCCCTGGCGATCATCATCGGCACCGCCGTCGGTGCCGTCACCCAGGGCGTGCTCTCCGCGCGGGGTCCTGCGCACGGCGTACCGCAGATGGTGCTCAGCAGGCTCGGGTTCGGCTACTGGGGGAACGTGCTGCCGGCCGGGCTCAACGCGGTGACCGCGGGCGTCGGCTGGTTCGCGGTGAACAGCGTCAGCGCGACGTTCGCGCTCAACACGCTCACCCACCTGGCCAAGCCCGCCTGCCTCGTCATCGTCGTCCTGCTGCAGGTGTCGGTCGCGTTCTTCGGCCACAACCTCGTGCACGTCTTCGAGCGCTACGCCTTCCCCGCGCTCACCATCGTCTTCATCATCGCCTCCGTGGTCATCCTGTCCAAGTCGCACCCCGGGGCGGCGCACAAGACCATCCCCGGCGGGTTCCTGATGACCGTCGGCGCGGCGTTCGGGTACGCGGTGGGGTGGAACCCCTACGCCTCCGACTACACGCGGTACTACAAGCCGGATGTGAACAAGGTCGCGATCGCGGTGTGGGCCGGGCTCGGGCTCTTCCTCTCCTGCGCGTTCCTCGAGATCGTCGGCGCGGCCGCCTGGACCGTGCTTAGCCCGGGAGCCGCATTCGGCAGCAACCCGACAAGCGCGATGACCGGGCTGCTTGCCACGCCGCTGGCCGACCTGACCCTGCTCGCGATCTGCCTGGGCGGCATCTCCGCGAACGTGCTCAACATCTACTCGGGCGCGCTGTCCTTCGTCGCCCTCGGCATCAGGCTGCCGCTGGCCCTGCGCCGCGCCATCGTGGCCCTGGTCTTCGGCGCCATCGGCTTCGTCGTGGCACTGACCGGCCTGCACGACGCGGGCGCCAAGTACACGGACTTCCTGCTTATCATCGCCTACTGGATCGCGCCCTGGCTTGCCGTGTTCTTGTGCGACCAGATACTCCGCAGGGGCACCGCTGTCGACCGGCTGCTCTTCGACCGCCGCCACGCCAACTGGGCGGGACCTGTCGCCATGCTGGTCGGAGGGGGCGTCTCCATCTGGCTGTTCGCCAACCAGACGAAGTACGTGGGCCTGGTACCCAAGCATTTCGGGGCGGCGGGAGATCTCACCTTCGAGGCCGGCTTCGTCATCACCGCGCTGGTCTACCTCGCCTGGCACGCGATCGAGCGGGTGGTCCTAGACCCAGGGCGCTCCCCGGTCACCGGACGGTAACGGTAATCGACGCGTAACCCTGTTTCTCCCGTTAGTCCTAGGGTGCCTCGGGTAGCCTTGCCCTTTGCGTGCCCCCTGGCAGCGCCGCCGGGCCGCATGGCACCCGCCTCCGGACGGCCCTGCTAAGCCCGGGGCGTCACCGGATGTACCCGCCGCCGCATCGAGAAGGGACCGGTCCGCATGCACCGAAGGGTGAGCGCAACCACCCTCTTGTACCGCCGCTTCGCCGGACTGATTGCCGAGCTTGCCAAGTTTGGCGTCGTAGGCGCTCTTGCGGCGGTCATAGACCTCGGCGGAGCGGCTGCCCTGCACGGCGCGGAGGGCGTGGGCCCGCTCACCGCCAAGGTGATCTCCGCGACGGTGGCGGCCATCTTCGCCTACGCGGGCAACCGGCTCTGGACCTTCCGCCACCGGGCCAGCCAGGGCCTGGTGCGCGAGTGGATGCTGTTCTTCACGCTCAACGCGATCGGCCTGCTCATCGCGCTGCTCGTGATCGGGTTCACCGAGTACACGCTCGGCCAGCACGGACTGATCGCCTACAACGCGGCGCAGGTGACGGGTACCGCCCTCGGCACCGTGTTCAGGTACTGGTCCTACAAGAAGTGGGTGTTCCTGGCACCGGAGCCGGTCGTAGAGCCTGCCAGCGGGTTCGGTCCCGCTGACGCCCGCATGGCTCTGGCAGAGGCTGTGGTACTGGCGGAGGCCGGGGTACTCGCGGAGGCTCTGATAGCGGCGCCTGATCTCGCTGACGCGGGCATAGGCGCAGGAAGCCGCTGAGCGGCAAGCCTGGGCTTGCTGGCCGCCCGGTGGCGCGGCCCTCGCTGACGCGGCTCAGGCTGGGCCGCCGCGGAAGGGCTCGGAAGCGGAGCCAGGCAACCGCAGCGGCAGGAACACCGCGAAGATGGTCGGCTTGGCCCGGACGAGAACCACCCGCCCGCCATCGGCCGCCGCCATCGTGCGTGCCAGCGCGAGACCGAGCCCGGTGCCTTCCGGGCGGCCGCTCACTCCCCGGTCGAAGATCCGCGGCACGAGTTCCGGCGGCACGCCGTTACCCTCATCCCGCACCTCGATCACGACCGACTTCGGCGTCTGCCAGGTACGGATCGTGACGGTCCCCGCGCCGTGCACGAGCGCGTTGTCAAGCAGGGTGGCCACGACCTGTGCCAGGCCGCCCGCCGTCAGGTGCCCGCGCAGCCCCTTCTCCCCCGCTACTTCGAGCTTCCTGTGCACCCGCCGGAACGCAGGGTCCCATTCAGCGATCTGCTGGGCGACGATGTCATCGATATCGATCAGCGCGGCGGTACCGCCGCCCGGGCGCCGGGCAGGGCCGAGCAGCTGGCCGACAACGTCGGCGAGCCGCTCGGTCTGGGCGAGCGCGGCAGCGCCTTCCTCGCGGACAACCCCGGGATCGTCAGCCGCGGCGATCATCTCCTCCAGCCGCATGGACAGCGCGGCAAGCGGGGTCCGCAGCTGATGCGACGCATCCACTGCCAGCTCGCGCTCGGCGGCGAGCAGGTTCGCGATCCGCCGCGCCGAGCTGTCCAGCCCCTCAGCGACCTGATCAAGCTCAGCGACGCCGTAGCGGCGTCCGAGGGGGCGGGCATCACCTGAGCCAAGCCTCCTGGCGCCTCCCGCGAGCTCCTCGAGGGGCTGGGTGAGACGCCGTGCCTGCAGGAAGGCCAGCCCGACGGCCACGCCAACGGCGGCGAGCGCGAGCGAGCCGATGAACACGAGCGCGCCAGCACCCCTCCCCGCGTCAACGAACGCCAGCGGCACGCCGAGCAGCAGGATTCCCGTGACCGCTACGGCCAGCAGGGACAGCAGCAGGCGACGGCGCATCGCTCAGCCCGCTCCCCGTCCCTCGGCCATCGGGCTTCGCCTCTTCCTTCTCGTCACCGTACTGGCCTGGGGGGACGACCCCCCAATACCCCCCGCCGTACTGGCCTGGGGGGACACAGCGCTGTCCCAGGGGATACCCCTGGACCCCCACGGCCCGATACCCCCCGCCGCGCAGATCCCTAAGTCACCGCGCTCGAACCGGAACCCGACGCCCCGCACGGTCGTGATGTACCTCGCGTGCTGCGCGTCGTCGCCAAGCTTGCGGCGAAGCCAGGAGACGTGCATGTCCAGGGTCTTCGTCGACGTCCACCATTTCGCGCCCCAGACCTCCCGCATGATGTGCTCGCGGCTGATCACCTTGCCCGCGTCCCGCACCAGTGCCCAGAGCAGATCGAACTCCTTGGTAGTGAGCTCGAGCTCGGCGTCACCGTGCCAGGCACGGCGCGCGTCCGCGTCGATGCGCACGCCCTGAGCCGCGGCATTCTCCTTGCCACCCCTGCGGAGCAGGGCACGCACCCGGGCCAGCAGCTCGGCAAGCCGGAACGGCTTGGTGACATAGTCATCCGCCCCAGCGTCGAGGCCGATCACGGTGTCCACTTCCTCCGCTCGCGCGGTGAGGATCAGCACGGGAACGCCGTGACCCTCGGCCCTGACCCTGCGGCAGACCTCGAGCCCGTCAAGCTCGGGCAGGCCGATGTCGAGCACAATCAGGTCCACGTTGCCACCCAGTGCCCTGTCCAGGGTGCGCGGGCCGTCGGGCGTGACGTCAACGTCGTACCCTTCTCGCCGCAGCGCGCGGGTGAGCGGTTCGGAGATGGATGAATCATCCTCGGCGAGCAGAACGCACGTCATGGGGTGATCTTAGGACCGGGGTATCGTGACGCGTCCGCATTCGGCCAAGCGGGCAGGAGCATCGCACCTCAGACGGGCGTGATGCCGTGGCGGCGGCGGGGCGGCTGCCGCTCCTTGCCGCGCGCCGCGGCGAAGCGCCTGATCAGCTCCGTCCGCAGGTCCTCCGGCTCGACGACGTCATCCACGATGAGCTCACCGGCAAGCCGGAGCACGTCGATGTCGCGCTCGTATTCACGACGCAGCCGCTCGGTCTGCGCGCCGCGCGCCTCGTCGTCCGCGATCTCGGCGAGCTTGTTGTAATAGACCGCGTTGACCGCCGCGTCCGCGCCCATCACGGCGATCTTCGCCGTCGGCAGGGCGAGCGTCGCGTCTGGCTCGAACCCCGGGCCCGCCATCGCGTACAGCCCGGCACCGTAGGCCTTGCGTGCCACGACGCAGATCTTTGGCACCGTCGCCTCCGACACCGCGCTGATCATCTTCGCGCCGTGCCTGATGATGCCCTGCCTCTCCACGGCCGTGCCGACCATGAAGCCTGGCACGTCGGCGATGAACAGCAGCGGGACGCTGAACGCGTCACACGCCTGGATGAACCTGGCGGCCTTGTCCGCGGAGTCGACGAACAGGACCCCGCCCTTGTACATGGGGTTGTTCGCCACGACGCCGATCACCTCGCCGGCCAGCCGCGCGAACGCGGTCACCAGCTCCCTCGCCCAGAGGGCATGGATCTCAAAGAGCGACTCCTCGTCGACGAGCCCGCGCAGGTAGGCCCGCATGTCGAATGGCTGCCGCTCGCTTGCGGGGATGAGCGCGCGAAGATCGGCAGGCTCGGGTTCCCTGGCCGGGCCGGCCGGCGGCTGCTGCCGCCAGTTCTGCGGCAGGTACGAGAGGTAGGACCGGACGGCATCGAGCGCGTCCCGTTCGGATCGCGCTAGATAATGGCCGCAGCCGGAAACGGTGCAGTGCATGCGGGCACCGCCCATCTCTTCAAGCGTGGTCTTCTCCCGCACCACCATCTCGACCATCCGCGGACTGCCCAGGTACATCGACGCGTTGCCGTCCACCATGGCCACGAAGTCGCAGAACGCCGGGATGTACGCGCCGCCGGCCGCGGACGGCCCGAAGAGGGCGCATGCCTGCGGGATGGAGCCGGATGCCTGCACCTGGGTGTGGAAGATCCTGCCCGCGCCGCGGCGGCCGGGAAACATGTCAACCTGGTCGGTGATCCGCGCGCCAGCCGAGTCCACCAGGTAGATCATCGGGAGGCCGGCGGCGTACGCCTTCTCGATGATCCGGATGATCTTTTCTACGGTGCGGGCCCCCCAGGAGCCGGCCTTGACCGTGGAGTCGTTCGCCATCAGCGCCACCGGCCTGCCGCCGATCGCGGCCGTACCTGTGATCACGCCGTCGGCCGGGAGCCCGGCGGCGGATGCGTTGGCGTACCGGCCGTCCTCCGCGAAGCTGCCGTCGTCCGCCAGGATCGCGATCCTTTCCCTGGCGAACAGCTTGCCGCGGGCGGCGGCGGCCTCGTGGTAGCGAGCCGCGCCGCCGCGCTCGATCCGGGCGCGCAGTTCCGCCAGGGCGCGGTGGCCGGTCACGTCAGGTTGCTCGGTCACGGTGGCGAGCGTACCGGCTCGCCCTTCCATGACGGTTCAGGGCGCGATGGTCCTGGTGCGGGGGCCTGCCCTGAGTACCTGGGAGGACAGGGTGCGGCCGACGATGCGCTCCGCCGCCGCGGCGGCGGCGATCATCGCGTCGAGATCCACGCCGGTCGCCACCCCCATGTCCTCGACCATGTGCACGAGCTCCTCGGTCGCGATGTTGCCCGTCGCGCCGGGGGCGTAGGGGCAGCCGCCGAGGCCGCCGACAGAGGCGTCGAAGTCGTCCACGCCGAGTTCGAGCGCGGCGAGCACGTTGGCAAGCCCAGTCCCCCGCGTGTTGTGGAAGTGCAGGTTGAGCGGGATGTCCGGATAGCGGGACCGGAACTCGCCGACCAGCGCGCGCACCCGGCCGGGCGTGGCCATGCCCGTCGTATCGCCGAAGGATATGGAGTCGGCCCCGTCCGAGATCGCGCGGCCGGCCACGCCCACCGTTCGCGCGACGGGCACGTCACCCTCGTAGGGGCAGCCCCACGCCGTCGAGACGACCACCTGGCAGGTCGCGCCGCGGTTATGCGCCTGCTCGATGACGGCCGCGATGTCGTCGAGCGATTCGTCAGTGCCGCGGTTCACGTTCTTGCGATTGTGCGTGTCCGAGGCGGAGACTACCGCTTCGAGCTCGGTGAGCCCCGCATCGAGTGCACGCTGTGCGCCACGGGAATTTGGCACCAAAGCGGAATACCGAACGGAAGCGGCATGGCGGACCTGCCGCCACACCTCGTCGGCATCGGCCATCTGCGGGATCGCCCTGGGATGCACGAACGACACGGCCTCGATCCTGCCCACGCCGGTAGCCGACAGCATGTCGATCAGCGTGATCTTGGCCTGCGTGGGCACCGGCTCCTCGTTCTGCAGCCCGTCACGCGGCCCGACCTCGCGCAGCGAGATCCTCTCGGGAACATCACTCACGCTCACTCCTCATCATCACCCTCCTGGCACGTCCTCTCCGTGCCCGCGAGGACATACCCCGCACATGCAGCACCACCACGCCAGCCACCGCACACCAGCCAATGGTGTGGATGCCTCGCTGGTGTAGCCAGAACTACACCACCGCGGCATCCACACCATTGCCGCGCCCACACTCACCCGCACCACTACGCCCGAAATTTCATGATATTTCGTGAAATTTACTGGACTATATCGCTTATAGGCCTGGCCATTGTGGGTCGCGTTTCTCGTTGAAGGCCGCTATGCCCTCCCGCCTGTCCGCGGAGAACGCGGCGGTCCGCCACGCGGCGTCCTCGATGTCGAGCGCAGCGTCCAGGCCGATGCCCCAGCCCTGCCGGAGTGCCCGCTTGGCGGACCGCACCGCCACGGGCGAGTTCCCGCCGAGCTGGAACGCGATCTCCAGAGCGTGCCGGACAGCGGTACCCGAGGGCACCCGCCGGTCCACGAGCCCGATCCGCTCCGCCTCGCCGATATCGAGCTTACGTCCGGTGAGGACCAGGTCGGCGGCCCTGCCTGGCCCGAGCCTGCGGAGCGCGAGCTGCGTACCGCCGCCTCCCGGCACCAGTCCGACCGTGGTCTCCGGCAGCCCGAACACGGCGCTCTCGTCGGCCACGATCAGGTCGGAGCACAGCGCGAGCTCACAGCCGCCGCCGAGGGCATAACCGTGCACGGCGGCCACCACGGGCTGCGGGAGGCCGAGCACTCCGCCGAACGCGGCGCGGAACACGGGCCGCTGGCGGAGCAGGTCGGCATCACTCATCCGTCCTCGCTCCTTGAGGTCCGCGCCGACGCAGAACGCGCGGCCGGCCGCGGCGAGCACGACGGCATGGACATCGCGGTCGGCGGCGAGTTCCCCGCATTGCCTGGCCAGCGCGACTGCCATCGCCGTGCTTATCGCGTTCATCACCTCCGGCCGGTCGAGGACAATCTCGGCGACCACGCCGGAGCCAGCGCCGGGAAGCTCGCGCCGCCGCACAGTTACGCCACCCATAGCCCGCAGGCTAGCGGTTCACCGGTCCGGTTCCTCGCCCGACAGGCGCTGCTGCTCGTCCTCGACCAGCTGGTACAGCGTATTCTGCACTTTCTCCACATGCGGGATCTCGGTGAGCACGAGCTGGCCGTGCTCACCGGCCGACTCCACCATGAGCCTGCCGCAGCCGAGCATCCGGTCGATCAGGCCGTGCGAGAACGAGACATCGTTGATCCGGGTGAGCGGGATGTCCCTGCCTCGCCTGGACAGGATGCCCTCCCGCATCCGGAACCGCCGGGTGGTGAGCTCATACGTCGTCGTCCGCCAGCGCAGCAGGGGGACGACGACCCAGACGAGCAGGATGACAACCGCGACCGCGGCCGCGGCCAGCCGCTCCGCCGTGGCGGAGGATCCGGACGGGATCACTATCACGAGGGCAAGCGCGGCCGCGACGGTGAGGACCAGGATCAGCATCGGCCGCAGCACGGTTTTCCAGTGCGGGTGCAACTCGAGGACTGGCCGCTCGTCCGCAGCGAGGGACCTATCGTGGGGCATGGGCACATGGTCGCATCTACCCGTGCGCGCCGCGTACATTCCGCTGACGCTCAGCGCACGTGCACGACATCCCCGGCGCTGACGGCGATGGGCCCGGCCGCGGTACGGACGACCAGCCTGCCGTCAGGATCGACATCGGACGCCGTCCCTGAGATGACCCGGCCGCCCGGGAGGTCCACCCGCACGGCTCTGCCGAGCGTCGCACACAACCGCAGGTACTCGCCGCGGAGCCGGCCGGAACCTGGATCGGCGACCCACGCCTGGTACCAGTACTCGAATTCGGCGAGCACGCCGCGCAGCACCAGGTCCCTGTCGGCGCGGGCCGCGCCCTCCACAAGCAGGGACGTCGCACCGGGTACCGGCAGCTCGTCCCGCCTGGTCGACACGTTGATCCCGATGCCGACGACGATCGCGCTGCCTGACTGCTCCGCGAGGATCCCGGCCAGCTTGCGGTCGCCGACCAGCACATCGTTGGGCCACTTCAGCCGCGCGTCCACGGCCGCCGCGACCGCCGTTCCCTGATCGCGCCACGGGGGGTCCTGGGGGGCCGCCCCCCAAGGCGGCGGCATGTGAAGGTGCCCTTGAGGGGGCTGGGTGCCGCTGAAGGTGCCCTTCACGGGACCCAGGCGCCGCGCTTCCTGGCTGCCTCGCACTCCGTTCACGACAGCCACCCCGGCGAGCAGCGCCAGCCAGCCGCGGCGGCCGGCCGGAACGGCCGACGGGCGCAGCAGGACAGAGAACATCAGCGCCGCCCGCGGCGGACTCACCCAGCGGCGGCCCAGCCGGCCACGGCCGGCGGTCTGAGCGTCCGCGACGAGCACGAGGCCCTCCGGCGCACCGCCGCCTGCCTCGGCCAGCAGGTCCGCGTTGGTGGACGCTGTCTGCGCCGTTACCGTGATGGCCCGCCAGAGCCCGCCCGGGCGGGCGAGCGCCTGCGTGAGTGCCGCCGCGCTGAGCGCGGGACGGTCCCTGTCAGTGTGTTCTGTCGTCATATACCCACTGCTGGCTGATGCCACAGGTAATCTGTGCGTCACGCCAGGTCGAGGGGAGCCATTGACCGGTCTTGAGATCAACGCCCGCCGCGGCCAGGACGAGGACGCTCCGCCGCGGCGGGAACCTGCCTGGCGCCTGTGGCCGCCGCGGATCAACGGGAATGCGGTTTCTCTCCCCGCCCCGGTTCGCGGTCGCGCCGCCGGGCTGACTCCGCGAGCGCTCTGGACGAACCACCGCCTCTTCACCGTGGCGGTGGCTCTTTCCGTCGTCCCGCGGGTCATCGCGGCGCTGGGGTTCAGGCCCGCGCTGCTCATCGAGGACTCGTTCGGCTACCTGCAAGACGGAGTCCACCTCGCCCCCGGACAATTGCGGCCCTCCGGATACCCGGTGCTCTTGCGGGTGCTCAAGCCGTTCCACAGCCTGCTGCTCGTGACCACGCTCCAGCACCTGATGGGAATCGGCATAGCGATCGTCATATACGCACTGCTCCGCTCGCGTGGCCTGCCCGCCTGGGGTGCCTCGCTGGCCGCCGCGCCGACTCTCTTCGACTCGCGCCAGGTCTGGCTCGAGGCATCGATCCTGCCAGATGTCCTTTTCACGTTCGTCACCGTGGTAGCCATCGCGCTCCTGCTGACCAGGCGCACTCCGACGACGTGGCAGGCGGCGGTCGCCGGGCTGCTCGTCTCCTGGTCGGCTGTCATCCGCGGCAACGGCTTCCCCGTCATCGTGGTCATCCTCGCGTCCCTGCTTGCCCGGAGGGTCGGCTGGCGGGCGATCACGGCGTGCACGGCGGCGTTCGCGCTCCCGGTTCTCGGCTACATGCTCGTATTTTACGCGGACTACGGCCAGTTCAACATCACCAACAGCGACGGGCTTTTCCTCTGGTCCCGCACCATGTCCTTCGCCAACTGCGCCGTGATCAAGCCGCCGCCCGACCTGGTGCCGCTCTGTCCGGACAAGCAGCCGGACGCGCAGCTTGCGCCTGCCCCGGCGTGGTCATTGTCGTCCATGCTGACCGAGCGGAGCCCGGCAGATTACCTGTGGCAGCAGGGCTCGTGGTATCAGCACGACGCGCACCCTGGTGTCACCGCCTACAACAACTCCCTCGGGACGCGGTTCGCGCTTGATGCGATCAGGGCCCAGCCGCTCGGCTACCTCAAGGTGGTCGCACGGGATGTGATGCTCACCTTCGCCGCGACCGACCGGCCGGAAACCTTCCTGTCCCTGCATTTCATCACCACGCCGCACGTCGCCACGCTCAGTCACCGCGAGATGGCGTTCCTTGGCTCATACGCGCACACCACGAGCAACACCACCGCGGTGCAGCCGTGGGCATTCTTCATGCTCGAATACCAGCTGCCCGTGTACTTCCCCGGTGTCGTTTTCTTCCTCGTGCTCGTCGCCGGGCTGGCTGGCGTGATCAGGAGCTGGCGCCGCTGGGGCGGCGCCGCCGCGCTGCCCTGGGCAGCGGCGGCCATCAACATCGTGGTCCCGGTCGCACTGCACGAATATGACTACAGGTACGCCATCTCGGCCGTCCCGCTCGCCTGCCTGGCGGCCGGCCTTGCCTTCGCCAGGAAAGCGGCATCCCCGGAAGGCGCGCCCGCGGCCCCCGCGGCGATCCCGGCGGATCCAGCGCTCATCCAGGACAAGGCAGACAACGAGCCCGATTAAGACCCGCGCGGCATATACAGCATGACGGCGGCGCGGCCGGAATTTACGAGCGGGACTATCCGGGCGTATCATTTGTCATCGCGGACCATCGCGGCTTCGCGACGGACAACGATGAGCTGGAAAGACGGATGGCTTCCTGGCCGGTGCCGTCGCTTACCCCGATCGAGGGTACCTGGCTGGCCGGGCTGGACTCCTCTTACTTCTTCCAGTCCCCTGGTGAGCTGGGTTATCCGGGAGTGGACGGTTACCTGTATGAGGGTCCTCGTGATTTCCTGATGCACCAGCCCATATCCGCCAGAGCCGTCCTTGACACGGATTACATAGCGGAGCTTCAGCGACGGGCTATCGCGGCAGGCGCTCCGCCAAACGGCCTGATGTACCCGGCAACGATTTTCCAGCGGGAATCGGAGTCAACCGTATTCTTCTATGATCCCAATACTCCTGTTCAGGTATCTGGATAATCCACGCACAGGGTAGCCGAGAACCGGGGGATCGCGAGCTGAGGATCCCCCGGCCTGGGCACGTGTGAGTGACGGTCAGCCCTTGAGGCTGGCCGTGAACTGGCGCCAGTCCTCGGCCGGGAACCGGAGCGCCGGACCCGCCGGGGGTCCTTGGAGTCACGCACGGCCACACTGTCGTCCTGGCCAGCGTGCGCGGCCACTTCGACGCAGTTGCCCGCGTTCGCGCTGTGCGACGACTTGCCCCACCGGGCGGAGCGGGCTTCCTTGAGCGAGGTCACGGGTTGTCGATGAAGGAGCGGATCAGCATGATCACCGGGAACGACAGGAAGAGGCCGCCCGCGATCGGCGCGCCGACGGCGAAGAACACGATCGCCGCGACGAACGCGATCAGCGTCAGGGTCGCGGCGAGCGCCAGTCCCTGCCTGCCGGCCACGATCTCCGCGTCGGCCAGCTTGTCGCTGGTCCTGATCTCACCGATAGCCGCCGTCTCGGCCATGGCGAGGATCCGCTCGGCGGAGCCGGGCAGGATGGCTTCGTACTGGGCCAGCGTCTCAGGCGGCGGAAGCGGGCCAGACCAGGCTCGCTGCAGTTCGAGCCGTACGACTTCCTTGACGTCGGCAGCGGAGACTAGGACGGGTTCCTGATCGTCTTCCCAACGGACCTCATGGCTTGCGTCATAGCGCTGCCGACGATGTCCCAGGCTTCCTGGACCGGGTCCTGCCGGGAGAGCTTCTCGCGAGTCGCGTGCAACCGGGGCGACGGATCCAGGGTCAGGCTGCCGAACCCCCGCGCCAGACGGCGCTTCCCCCCCGTCGCTCGGCCCGCCCGTAGCCCACGCGTCGTCGTCATGGGACAACGGTACCTCTCTAGCAAGTAGTGCAACGGTGACCATCGATAGATGAGGGACTGTACGCCACGTCTCGTGATCGACAAGGGCAAACGAGTAACATGGCACGCCCCCGGTGTCGGCGGCGGAGCCCAAGCTCGCGTCTATTCGAAAAGAGCTTCTACCGTGTAGATCATCGCAGCCCAGGCAGAACCGAAGCCATAAGTCTATTCGAACACCGCTTCCAGCGGATCGGCTGTCGCGGCACGGCGGATCCATATCTCAAGCTGAGCCAGATCCGAGCAGCCGGTAATACGATCCCTCGCCTCCTCCGGGATAGGTATACCGCGCGCGGAGAGCACCATGAGAACAGCCCTCGCCTCACCTCTCGCCTCGCCGTCAGCTTCGCCCTGATCGTAGTATTTCCGGGCAAAATCGCTATGATACGGGTGGATTCCGGCCTGCATCACGATCTACTCGAAGAGCGCTTCAAGCGAGTCGACGGTCGCGGCGCGGCGGATCCATACCTCCAGCTGAGCCAGATCCGTGCAGGCGGCAATACGATCCGCCGCCTCCTCCGGGACAGGTATACCGCGCGCGGAGAGGAATGCGAGGATAGCCTTGGCCTCGCCCCTGGCCTCGCCTTGATCGTAATATTTTCGGGCAAAATCGCTATGGTACGGGTGGGCCCTGGTCTGCATAATGGTCTCCAACTGGTTCCTGAGGGCTGCGGGAAGCAGCATGAGCACAATGTCAGTGTACAGTTTGCCTCGCTTGTCCTTGAGCTGGTCAAGACCGGCGACGACGGGGGCAGCGACCTTCAGGCCGCCAGGGCGCGGGCCGTGGGCCAGCGCCGACATAGCGGCCAGCTCGGGAGCGCTGGCCGCTTCGTCCGGGTCGGTCACCTGCGGTATCACGTCCGGGCCGAGTACCTGCGGTGAGAGCACGAAGCCGGGCTCGCCGACCTTGATCGGCTTGGCGCACCATCGGGCCACCGCGGGCCTGAGCGCGACCACGAGCAGGACGACCGGACACTCCAGCCGCGTCCAGAGCCCGGTCACGTACATCGGCCAGCTAAACCGCTTCTTCTCGTCAATGCTGCGCTGGATCTCCAGCACGACGGCTAATACCGGCTCGGGCGCACGGAGCACGATCACCGAGTCCGCATGGTACTGAGCCGGGGCCAGCTCGGTGATGTCCGCGGACTCCACGAAGACTTTGTAATGATCGGGTACGGTGATGTGCAGGGCACGGTAAAGGAGCTCGGGCGCGAGCTCCGGGCGCTCAAGGAAGAGGGCGACAAGGAACTCGTGCTCCAGCGAGGGCATGCGGGGAACCTTAAGTCACATCATATCCTGCGCGCGAATCGATCTTCCGCAAGAGTCATTTATCCGACCCTTCCGCCGCGATGTGAATGCTTTATGACATTATGGATGGCAAGAGACATTCGGCGCGGGCTGTTCCGCCTGGGCTGGGCTGCGATGGGTGGTGCGGAGTGCCACCGCGCTTCCGTTCGGTATATATGTGTGGTTTATGGAGGTGATGTCACTGGGCGGTGGGGCGGTGGCGGAGCTGGAGTGCGGCGAGCAGGCCGCCCGCCGCGGCCAGCGCCGCGAGCGCCACGCAGGTGACCGCCTCCGCGTGCGCCGAGGCGCGCAGGAAGGCGCCCGCCGCCGGATGGGCTGGCAGCCGCCCTGCCACGTTCAGGTACAGGGTGCCGAACGTCGCGACCCCCACCACGATCCCGAGCTGATTCACCGTGACGATGACGCCGGTGGCGTCGGCAGCGTCGGCCACGGGCACCCGCATCAGCACGCGCGTCATGAGCGGGCTGAACACGGACGCCATTCCGGCCCCGACCAGCCCCGCCGCCAGGTAGATCGCCGCCCCGCCCGCGCCGCCCTCGCGGAGCACGCCCGCGAGCCAGAGCAGTCCGGCCGCTTCCATCACCGCCCCGCCGATGATCAGGACGTTGTGCAGGGGGGCGGGCACCCGGCGCCAGTTGAGGCTCACCAGGCCGAACATGCCCGCGGCGGGCGCGAAGGTGAGCCCTGCGCGCAGCGGCGAATCGCCCAGGCCGCCCTGCAGGTGCAGCGCGAGGGTGAAGAAGAAGCCGCCGAGAATGGTCATGATGGCGAACAGGGCGGCGATCGCGACGGTCACGCCAGGAAGGCGCAGTACCCGGCCGGGGATCAGGGGCGATCCTCCGCGAGCGGCCACCCGCCGCTCCACGACGGCGAGGATACCGAGGAGCGGCACGCTCACCGCGAGAAGCAGCCAGCCCCACACCGGCCAGTGCTCGGAGTTGCCGAGCACTAGCGGGAGGACGAGCGCGAGCACCGCGGGGGAAAGCGTGAGAAGACCCGGGAGGTCCAGGCTCCGGCCCGCCTCGCCGCGCCCGGCCGGCAGCAGGCGGGCGCCCGCGGCCATCAGCGCCACCCCGATGGGCACGTTCACCAGGAAGATCGGCCGCCAGGTGGTGCCGAGGACATCCGCGCTGATCAGCAGCCCGCCGACGATCTGCCCGACCACCGTGCCGCCGGCCAGGACCGCCGAGTACCTGGTCATCGCGCGGGCCCGCGCGGTGCCCGTGTACGTCCGCTGGATGAGGCTGAGCACCTGCGGGATCATCATGGCCGCGCCCGCGCCCTGCACGAAGCGAAGCGTGATGAGCATGGCGGCCGATTCCGCCAGGCCGCAGCCGAGTGAGGCCAGGGTGAACACGGCCAGCCCGGACAGGAAGATACGGCGGTGACCCAGAATGTCGCCGACCCGGGCACCCGTCACGAGCAGCACCGCGTACGTGATGGTGTATCCCGCGACGACGAGTTGCAGGCTGGCCCCTGACGCGCGCAGCCCGGCATGGATCGACGGGATCGCGACGTTGACGATAGACGCGTCGACCAGCGCCATGAACTGGCCGGCCAGGACGATCGCCAGGAGTACGCCGGGCCGCGCCTGCCGGTCCCCGCGAGCACCGCGGTCCCGGCGGGCGGCCCGGCCTGACACTGCCCTGTCGTCCCCCCACGTCACCGGGCCGGGCGGGCCGGTTGTGATGTCTGTCATGCTCTGAGCTTGCCGCATTCCCGATGCCAGTACCAAGAGCTTGCTTATCCTAGTACTAGTGCCACCTGGCAGACTTCCCCAGGTTCGGTGAGTATGGAGGCATGAGCACCGTGACAAGCGAGCCGCAGGCCCTCCAGACAGAGGCGCAAGGTCAGCAGAACGGCCGGCTGCCGACCAGCGGGAAGCCCGGCGGGACGCGCCGGGCCGAGCTCGCCGAGTTCCTGCGCAGTCGCAGGGAACGGATCCGGCCCGAAGACGTAGGGCTGCCGCCAGGCCTGCGGCGCCGGACCGCCGGGCTGCGGCGCGAGGAGGTCGCCCAGCTCGCCGGGGTCGGCGTCACCTGGTACACCTGGCTGGAGCAGGGTCGGCCGATCAACGCGAGCATCCAGGTGCTTGACGCGGTTGCCCGCACGCTCAGGCTCGACCCGGCCGAGCGAGACCACCTGTACCGGCTGGCGGATGTCCCGCAGGCCGCGGCCTTCGCGGACAGCGGCGGCGAGCTCCTGAGCCCCGACGTGCAGGTGATACTGGACGGGCTGGTACCGCTGCTCGCCAGCGTGGTGAACGAGCGATTCGACCTGCTCGCCTGGAACGCCACATACGCCGTGATGTGGCCGGGCATGGTCGGTGCTCCGCCAGCCGAGCGCAATACGCTCTGGCAGAGCTTCGTCCACCCGCACTGCTGCCAGACGTACGTGAACCGCGAGGACCAGTGTCCCAGAATGGTCGCCCAGCTCCGCGGTGCGTACGGCCGGCACGTCGGCGAGCCCGCCTGGACCAGTTTCATCCGCGCCCTGCAGGCGGCCAGTCCCGAATTCGCGCGGATCTGGGACGCGCACGAGGTCGCCAGCCCGACGACATACCTCAAGATCTTCAGGCATCCCCTTTATGACCGCCTGGCCATGACCAGCACCAGCCTGGCCGTGCTCGCGACGCCGGGCGCCCGGATGGTCGTGTACACGCCTGCCGAGGAGGATTGCCGTGCCGCCATCGACCGGCTGCTCGCCGGAGACGGCGCTGACGCCCATTTCCCCTGCTGGACGGTGCACCAGAAAGCACATCATAGGTTAGGACAGGGCGCCGAGCGGGTTAGCCGGGCCGTGGCGGGGCGTTGATCACGCTGGGTGGTGCGCGCCGGGAATCCCCCGGCGTAATTTCTGCCGATATTGCCGGTGTTTTAGTAAGCCCGCTGAGCTGGGAAGCTGTTCTGGCCGCCGGGCGATGAGCTTCGTTCAGCCTGGTCGCTGCGGCCGGGAAGGCGCGCAGATCCTGGATACTTGCCGCTAAACCTCTAGCTTGACTTCATGGACCATTCCGGTCGGGCGCGCGAGGCTGTAGGGCATGCGGGAACGCGCGAGGGGGCGCCTGCACAGCAGCCCGGCTGAATTGACTGGACACCCGGCCAGAGAGCACGGGGTCCGCTGGACCCCCGATGAGTCACTTCTATGGCGACGGTGGGGATGGATTGATATGAGCCAGCGGCTAGCGGGCGGGCCGGACCGGATCGTGATCGGGATCAGCGGCGCCACCGGAATCATCTACGGTATCCGGATGCTGCAGCTGCTGCGTGCCGCCGGAGTGGAAAGCCACCTGGTGATGTCGCGTTCGGCGCGGCTGACCTTGTCGTACGAGAGTGACCTGACGGCGCGCGAGGTGGAAGCGCTTGCCGATATTCACTATTCAGCCGGCGATCTCGGGGCAGCCATCGCGAGTGGCTCGTTCCGTACCCGTGGAATGGTCGTCGCGCCGTGCTCGGTAAAGACGCTGGCCCAGATCGCCGTCGGCGCATGCGACACCCTGCTGACCCGTGCCGCCGACGTGGCGCTCAAAGAGCGGCGCCGGCTGGTGCTGATGGTGCGCGAAACACCGCTCACCCTCACTCACCTGCGCAACATGGTCGCGGTGACGGAGAACGGCGGCATCATCGCGCCTCCTGTACCGGCGTTTTACACCCGGCCCGCCGAACTCAGCGAGCTCGTGGACCAGTCGGTGGGCCGCGCACTGGACCTATTCGGCATCGACACGGGTGCCTTCCCCCGCTGGGGCGAAGACGCCGGGCCGTTCGCCCGGGCGCCCGTCCCGGGGAGAAGTTCTCCGGGCGTCGGTCCTTGGCGACATGGAAGAGATGGAGTGGAACAGGGCGTGAGCAGCATATGAAGAAGCATCTGAAGAGCCTGCGCGAATACCTGGAAGTGCTGCATGACCTGGGTGACGTGCGCGAGATCCGGGACGAGGTGGACACCGACACCGAGGTCGGGGCGGTGATCCGGTACGGCGTGGAGAACCAGATGCCCGCGCCGCTGTTCACCCGCATCCGCGGTCACAAGCCCGGCTTCCGGATCCTCGGCTCGCCCGGGGCACTGAGTTCCCTGCCTGAGGCGCGGTGGGCGCGCGTCGCCCTTTCGCTTGGCCTGGACCCGGCGGCCCACCCGCTCGACATCGTCCAGGAACTCATGGCGACCAGGGACAAGGACCCGATACCGCCAGTGACCACGGACGCGGCGCCGTGCCAGCAGAACGTCCTGCTGGGTGAGGACGCGACCCTGGACGCGTTCCCGGTACCGCTGGTACACGTCGGCGACGGCGGGCGCTACATCAACACCTGGGGCGCAATCGTCGTCCGCACCCCGGACGGAGCGTGGACCAACTGGTCGATCACCCGCGTCAAGGTGGTCGACAGCCGGACCATGACCGTGCTGATCAACCCTCCGCAGGACATCGGGAAGATCTACGCAATGTGGCGGGAACGCGGCGAGCCGATGCCTGCCGCGCTGGTCCAGGGCTGTGAGCCGGCTATACCCTTCGCATGCGGCATGGGCCTGCCCTCCGGGCTTGACGAATCGGCCTACCTCGGTGCGCACTTCGGTGAGCCACTCGAGGTGGCCAGGTGCAGGACGGTCGATCTGGAGGTGCCGGCAACTGCCGAGATCGTCATCGAAGGCCACGTCTCGCTCGACGAGACCGCGCCTGAGGGACCGATGGGGGAGTTCTTCGGCTACATTTCCGGCAGCCCCAGGCCGCGGCCCGTCTTCCGGATCACCGCCATCACCCACCGCGACGATCCGGTACTGCCGGTGGTGTCCGCGGGCAAGCCCGTCGAGGAGGTACATACCGCGGTGGGTATCGCGAACTCCGCGGAAGCGCTCGCCAACCTCCGGCAGGCCGGCCTGCCGGTCACCGCTGCCTGGCTGATTCCAGAAGGCGCGAGCACCATCCTTGCGGTCACGGTGCCCCTGGACTGGAAGCACCCGCGTTATGGCGTGCACACGACAACCCGGATGCTGACCCGGGCCATCGCCCAGGCCGTGCTGCAACCTAAAGTGAGCTTCTGGGTAACCCGGATCATGGTCTTCGACGACGACATCGACCCGACTCAGCTTCGCGACCTGATGTGGGGCTTTGCCACCCGCTGCCACCCCACCCGCGGGCAGCTCCTGATAGAGGACCAGATCTTCACGCCGCTTCATATCTTCTACTCCGCCGAGGAGATGCTCACCCTCAGCGGCCCGAAGATGGCATACGACTGCCTGCTCTCCCCCGACGCGGACAAGCGGCCGCAGAGCACGGCCTTCAGGGAGAACTTCCCCGACAGGATACAACGGCGCGCGCTAGCTATATGGAAAGGCTAACCGGCCGGAACCATTACGGATTAACTGGCGGCATAGCATCATTTCTACTTCTGGAGTCTTGCATGAGCGATGATTCGCGGCTCTCTATCGAAGGGCAGGACGAGAGCATGGGATATCGGACAGCGAACGCCTCCCTGAGTATCTGCGAGGTGACACGATGAACCTTTCTGACCCGCTTGCCGTTACCCTGGCCGACGAACTGGCGCAGTGCGGGGTCACGGAGGCAGTAATCTCCCCAGGACTGCACTCCGGCCTGCTCGCCCACGCGTTCTATCAGCATCCGGACCTTCGCCTGCACGTACGGATCGACGAGCGCTCCGCCGCATTCCTCGCCCTCGGACTTGCCCGCGCCAGCGGCCGGCCTGTTGCAATAGCCTGCACATCCGGGACGGCGACGGCCAACTGCTACCCGGCCATTCTGGAAGCACACCACGCCCGGGTCCCCCTGATCGTGCTGACTACCGATCGGAAACCCGAAATGCGGGGCACAGGCGCGAACCAGACCACCGACCAGGTGAAAATGTTTGGCTCCGCACCGGTGTTCTTTGCCGAACTCGAATCAGCCCCGATAGACGAGACGACCTCACGTTACTGGCGCTCAGTACTCGCACGCGCCGCAGCGGCCGCTGCGGATGGCCCCGTGCATCTCAACATCATGCTGCGCGATCCCCTCGATGATGCCACGGACGCACCCGGGCAAAGCCAGCCCGCGGGCGCCTCGCAGGGTCCGGAGCGCAGACAGCGGATCCGGGTGACGCGCAGCGCACCGCAGCCGCAGTCCCTTGACATCCCGGCCCGCGGAGTAGTCGTGGTGGGTGATGGCGCGGCGGACCCTGACGGCGCCGTGGCCTTTGCCGAGCAGGCTGGCTGGCCCCTGCTAGCCGAACCGCAGACCGGCTCCCGCCATGGCAGTCACGCGATCACCACCTACGGCTACCTCCTCGCGCACCCCGCTTTCCGGTCCCTGGCGCAGCCAGAGATGCTGGTGAGTGTCGGGCGGCCTGGCGTGAACCTCGCTCTGCTCGACTACCTCGGATCCGTGCGCGAACACGTCATCGTGGATCCCGCGCCTGACTGGGCCGACCCCGCCCGCACGGCAACTCAGGTGATCTCGTGCCTCGGCCCGCCACGGCAGGCTCGCACGGACCCCGGCTGGCTCCGGCTGTGGCGGGATGCGGACAAGGCCGCGATCAGTGCTCTCGACCGCACACTCGATCAGGCGCAGGTCACCGAGCCCCGGATCGCCCGCGATCTGGCCGACGCCATCCCGGCGGGATCGCTGGTCTTCGCCGCATCGAGCATGCCTATCCGCGACGTGGAGCGTACTATGCGGCCCCGCCGTGACCTGCGGATCCTGGCTAACAGGGGGCTGAGCGGCATCGATGGCGCCGTGTCAAGCGCGATCGGTGCCGCCCTTGCACATCAGGCAGACAAGCCAGCCCGCGCGTACGCCCTGCTCGGCGACCTGTCGCTGCTGCACGACCAGAACGGACTCATCACCGGAGATTCGCCCGCCCGGCCCGACCTCGTGATTATCGTCATCAACAACAACGGTGGCGGGATCTTCTCCATGCTCCCGCAAGAAGAGCCCATCGATGGCTTCGAGACATTCTTCGGTACTCCGCACGGTGTGTCCATCGCCCAGGTCGCGGCGGCCACCGGCTGGCCGTATATCCGGGCGGACACGATGGAGGAACTATTCCTGGCGCTCAAAGAGCCAGGGCCCCGCCTCGTCGAGGTCGTCACAGACCGCCATGCCAATGCCGCGTTCCACCGCACTCTCGCCGCCGCGGTCGGCAGTGCCATAGCAGAGGTTATCTAGGTGAGCGAATCCGCTGCCGCCGCGGACCCGGCTGGCGCCAACCGCACGTTGCTTGGAATTCTCTCCGGTCCTTGGCTGGCACAATCCTGTTACGCTGTGGCTGTCCTTGGCGTGGCTGATTTGCTGGCCGCAGGGCCGAGGACCGCCGCGGAACTCGCCGTCGAGTGCGGGGCTAATCCTGAAGCGCTGCACCGGGTGCTGCGTGCGCTGGCATCGGCCGGCCTCTTTGAGCAGAGCGGGGAGGAGACTTTCGCGCTCACACCCGTAACGTCGCTGCTTCGCACCGATTCGCCGCACTCGCTCAGGCAGGCCGCCATCATGCTAGGGGAGGAGGTGTACGGGTCCTTTGGCGAGATTGTGCACGCGGTCCGGACCGGTACCCCTTCCTTCAACCAGGTCTACGGAATGCCCATGTACGACTATCTCGCGGCTAACCCGGCGGCAAGTCGCACGTTCAACGCAGCCCTGGGCAGTCGGCGTGAGGTCCCCGCAGCGCTCTCGATGTGCGACCTGGATGGCGTGCGAACCCTGGTCGATGTCGGTGGCGGCAACGGCAACCTGCTCACCGAAGTCCTGGTCACCCGGCCCGCGCTGCGCGGTGTCCTGCTCGAACTGCCTGAGGCTGTCCGCCAGGCCCGTGAACGGCTCACCACGGCCGGGGTGCTTGACCGGGCGATCCTGGTCGAAGGCAGCTTCTTCGACGAGGTACCGGCCGACGGTGACCTCTACGTCCTCGCCCGCTGCCTGCACAACTGGAGCGACGAGAAGGCACTAGCCATCCTGCGTACCGTGCGCTCCGCGATGAAACCCGGCTGCCGCCTGGTAATTCTCGAGAAGATTATCCCCGCGGCGCCCGGACCAAGTCCCGCCAAGGTTTACGACCTGCTCATGCTCGCAATGGTCGAAGGCCGCAACCGAACCGAGCACGAGTACCGCGCCCTGGCAACGGAAGCGGGCTTCGAGGTCGTAGCCATGCGCGTGGCGCCCGGCTCCGACCCGGGCGCCGAGAGCGCCATCGAGGCAGCCGCTATCTGACCTTTTGCCCAGGATCGGGCATTTTGCGCACAGCGCGCAAACCAGGACCATAGTTAATGAGCTTTATTCAGAACGGCTTCGCGGTTACGGCCCTCCGGCCCGTGCCTGCGCCGACGCGACCGGAACCGCTGGTTCCGAATAACGTTCAGCATGTAATTGCTAGTTCCCCGGCATGTACCCTGCGTATACGCACGCTTACGTCTAGGCGTGTCCCGGGCTGAAGAGGCGTGAATTGCGCAGACCATGGCCTGACCGCGCGGCACCTGAATACCAAATACCACGGAAACCCATGCATCACTAGGGAGATGGGGCAGTATAGAGGCGAGGCAGAGACCGCTTGTGATGAAGCGTAGCAGGGGGTACACGATGCGTATCGGTATCAGCATGTATGACGGTCTTGGCGGCCTGCTTTTCCAGCACCGGGAAGCAATGGGCTTGACTCAGGAGGATCTGGCGCAGCGCTCAGGGCTGAGCGTGCGGGCTATTAGCGATCTTGAACGGGGCCGTACCCGGCGACCGCATCGCCGCTCTATTCACCTGCTGGCGGCGGCGCTTGATCTGAGCCAGCTGGAGGTTGCCCGCTTCTTCGATGTGCGCAGAGATTACACCTGGTCAGCTGCCGCCGGAGTAGGCAGCCGAGTTCATGAGGAGCCCGTCGGCCGGGTGCTTCCGCGACAGCTCCCGATGGCGGCGAGGCATTTCGCGGGCCGCGGCAACGAATTAATAACGCTTTCCGCACTGCTTGGGGAGAACGCGTGCACCGCCATGATCTCAGCGATCTGCGGCCCTGTCGGCGTCGGAAAAACCGCCCTGGCGGTGCACTGGGCACACCAGGCCGCCAGCCATTTCCCGGACGGCCAGCTGTTCGTAAACTTGCGCGGGTTCGATCCCGCCCCGATGGCACCGGCCGAGGCCATCCGGGGCTTCCTGGAAGCATTCCACCTGCCGCCAGGACGGGTCCCCGCGGGCCTGGATGCGCAGACCGCGCTGTATCGCAGCCTGCTGGCCGGCAAGCGGGTCCTCATCGTGCTCGACAATGCCCGGGACGCCGAGCAGGTGTCTCCGCTGCTACCGGGCAGCGCAGGGTGCCTGGTGACGGTGACCAGCCGCAGCCAGCTCACCAGCCTGGTGGCCAGCCACGGAGCACGGCCGATTACCCTTGACGTGCTCTCTGCCTGTGACGCCAGGGAATTGCTGGGCCGGCTGCTTGGACCCGCGCGCGTAGCGTCGGAGGAAGAGGCCGCAGCCGAGCTCATCGAGGAGTGCAACCGCTTGCCGCTGGCGCTGAGCACTGCCGCGGCGCGCGCCGCGATGTGCCCCTCGTTTCCCCTGTCAGCCCTGGTGACCCAGAAGCGGGAATCCCAGGATGAGGTCCGGGGAGGCCCGGGAGCGGCCACGAGCCGGGTAGCGGACCGCGCGGCGGCACGTGGCCTCGGGTCCGCCGGCCACCGCTGGCTGTCCGGCAGCGATGCCGGACGGCGGTTACACCATGGTGACTACGCCATGGTCATGGCGACCCCTCCTAGATTTCTCACACACTGGTGAGAAGCTTGCCGAACCTCAGCCCTAGCCACGGCCTCCGGCCGCCTGAGATGATCTTTCCTCGCAAGGCATGGCCCCACTGCCCAGCGCGACCATAGCCCACCAGCAGGAACGCGACCGGGTCAGCGGCGATCCAGCAGTCGGCCTTTCCCCCCGGCGCGGTCACCGAGGCGGTTCCGTCATCCACCGTCAGCCGATAACGCGGCCCGCCCCGGAATCGCAGCTCGTAGGTGAGATGCAGCCCTGCCGTCTGCCGCGGGTCGACGTACCCGGGCATCATGGCCACGACTCCGCCAATGACAAGGAGCGCGTCCTCGCTAGTGATCGGCCAGCGTGCCGCTACGGCACGAGCGATGTCGAGACCGTGGATGAGCTGCTCGCCGAGCAGCGCGGCTGCCATCACCGGCACGGTCATGTACAGGCCGGTGGCCGTGAGGACGGGCTCGTCGTGCGGCCGGCGCTCACTCGCCGCGGTGAAGTCCCTGACGGCCGGGACCATCATGTCGGCGAGGCGATGCACGTCGCGTTCGGCGAACTCTTCCAGCATGCGAGCGTTGCTGAGCGCATTTCGCTCCGCGGGGGTCTTCGCCTCCGTAGCGAGCGCGAGAAGATCGCGGGCGTCTCGCTCCCCCGTGATGAACCCCGTGTAATACCGCAACTCGCCGACAAGATGCGCTGCCGTCTCGGCCGCACTCCAGCCAAGGCCTGGTACCGCCGCATCGGCGTCCGGCAATGTCCTCAGCAATGTGGCGGTCCTTGCCGCTGCTTCCCGGAGGGCGGCCAGGACAGCTGCGATGTCTATGTCGGATGTCATGCCGATCACCACTCTCGCGAGAAGTCCGCCGCGGGCCAGGCAACGTCCACACCGTGGACATAGGCTTCAGCCACCGAGCGCAGAAAGCGCTCCATTCCCCCCTCCCCGCGCCTGACCGACCCGAATACACCTGCACCGGGAGTGTTCTTGAGCGTAAGTTGCATGCCGTGGGCAACGACCGGATGCGGGCTCACCTCGATATACCGGACATGGCCCGCCGCGGTCGCGGCCCTTACGGCCGATTCGAAGCGGACGGTCTGGCGCAGGTTTCGATACCAGTAGTCTGCGGTGAGGGCCGCTCCCTCCACTGGTCCACCCGCTACCGACGAATAGTAAGGCGCGGTTCCCGGTCCGGCGCTGACGTCCGCGATCCCGTCCAGCAGCTCAGCACGGATCTCGTCGATCTGCGGCGAGTGGGACGGATAGTTGACTTTTATCATACGTGCTCGGACGCCCTCGGCGGCGCAACGCTCGACAAGCTGCCGCAGCGCGGGCAGATCGCCCGATACCACGACGGAGCCCGGACCATTCTCCGCCGCGACTGCCAGGTTATCGGCACGCTCAGCGACATACCGGGCGACCCATTCGGACGGCATAGGGACGGAGAGCATCCCGCCGCGGCCGGTGAGGTGCCGGAGCACCCGGCCGCGCATCACGATGACGCGGACGGCGTCGGCCAGTGACAGCGCACCGGCGACATGCGCGGCCGCGATCTCCCCCTGCGAGTGGCCGATCACCGCGGCTGGCTGTACGCCGAACGCTGCCCAGAGAGCAGCCAGTGACACCATCACCGCAAACAGGGCCGGCTGGACCACGTCGACCCTGTCCAGGCCCGGCGCGCCGGGTTCGCCCGCCAGGACATCGAGCAGGTCCCAGCCGACCCATGGCCCTAGCTCCGCCGCAACGACATCGAGGCGGCCGCGGAACACTGCCGAGCTGGCATATAGCTCCAGGGCCATACCAGGCCACTGAGAGCCCTGACCGGGAAAGACGAACACGGCACCGGGGCCCGGCGCTGCCTGCCCCGCGTAGACACCGTCCGCGGGCGCACCGTCGGCGAGTGCGGACAGACCGCCAAGCAGCCCGGCACGGCTAGCGGCGATGACGACTGCGCGGTGCGTTCCCCGGCAGCGATCAGCGAGGCCGCGGACGACATCGCCAGGGGTCATGGCGGGATCGCCCGCGACATCCGCGGCGATCTGGCGAGCCAGCGCGCGTAGTGCTTCTGGACGGTCGGCGCTCAGCGGGCAGGGAACGGCAATCACGGCTAGCGAGGTCCCTTCAGCTCATGATCTGGCGAAAACGCAGGCACGTCGCTTCCTCAGTGGCCCATTCCGAGGCCGCCGTCCACCGGCAGCATGGCGCCCGTGATGTAACCGGCCGCGTCCGATGCAAGAAATGCCACGGCCGCGGCGACCTCGGCCGACTCGCCGTACCGGCCGACAGGTATCTGCGTGAGCGCGTCGCGCCGCAGTTTCTCCGGCAGCGCCTTGGTGATATCCGTGGGGATGAAGCCGGGCAGGACCACATTGGCGGTGATGTTGCGTGAGCCGAACTCGCGCGCAATCGCCCTGGCCATTCCGGCCAGCCCGGCCTTGCTCGCCGCGTAGTTGACCTGTCCGGGAGCACCGCGGACAGCGGCGACCGAGGAGACGAAGACGATGCGCCCCCAGTCGGTCCGCAGCATACTTCGGACCGCTCGCCTGGCGACACGATACGCGCCCGCGAGGTTCGTATCGAGGACCCGGCTGAATTGGTCCTCCTCCATTCGCAGGAGCAGCACGTCCTCGGTAATTCCCGCGTTCGAGACAAGCACCTCAATGGGTCCATGCGCACGCTCGGCCGCCGCGAAGGCCGTGTCCACCTCAGCGGGCTTGGTAACGTCGCACCGGACGCCCAGCAGGCATTCCGGCGGCGGGGAGTCGCGGTGCGTCACCGCGACTCGGTGACCCTCGGCCTGGAAGGTCCGCGCGATCGCCAGCCCGATACCGCGGTTCCCTCCTGTGATCAGTACGGACCGGCTCAAATCTCCATCCCCAACCAGCTCGCTTTCAGTTGCTCGTCCCGCCGTCCGGCGCTGGCCCGGCCGGAGACCGCCACACGGTCGGGCAGTACTGGAGATCGGCGTAATCAGGGAGGCCCGCCGCGGTCCGGCGGACGAGGATGTCGTGGTTGTACGAGACCGCTGTCCCGTCGGAGAGCCTGAACGGGCGGTAGCGGTTGTCGCCGTCCTGCAGATGCAGCGAGATTGCCCGCCGCGGCCGGTTGCTACCGTTCGGGCCGCTTCCGTGGTAAGTGCGGCAGTGGTGGAAGCTGACATGTCCCTTCGGGATCACCATCGGTATCTTGCGCACGGCCGTGCGGTTGTTCCTGGCATTTTCGGACAGCAACTGCTCGAGCTCACCGCGATCGCGCTCCGCGAAGTGCCGGCTCGTGCTGTCGCCGCCACCGACCTCCGTCCACAGATGGCTGCCATCGATCATCGTGATCGTGCCCATCTCGGTACCGCAGTCATGGAACGGGATGAAGGCCGTGAGCATGCGTTCCGAGGTCGACGTTGACCAGTAGTGCTTATCGAAGTGCCAGGGCACAATATTCGACTGCTCGCCGGGGCGCGGCGGCTTGTAGATCAGAGTGGTCTGGAAAATCCGGATCTCGTCCACCCCTGCGAGCCGGGCCGCGACGGCACCGATAAGCGGTTTGCGCAAAATCCCGCCGATACGGCTGTCTTCGAAATGAATATAGTCGTTATGCCGCTGCACTGCTCCGTGCTCAGGCTTCCAGTAGGCTAGCCTCGCTGGGCGCGCGGGAAGCGTGCGGTCACGATGTCCGGCGTAGAACTGCTCGCTCGCCGCCGCAAGGGTGTCTATCTCATCATCGGTGAAGAGCTTGCGTGACAGGTACCAGCCGTGCTCCGCGTAATGCTGCACTTCCTCCTTCGTCGGCAGCAGGGCAGATTCGTCGTCAGTAAGCTTGAATTCCGCTTGCTCGGAGTCCACAGTGATCCTTCCTGTCGCCGCTCATATCGTTGCTCCCGCAATGCCGGATCGCTCACGTTCCACGGCCTCGTAGAGGGCCTTGATATTGCCGCTGCCGAAAGTCCTGGCACCACGCCGCTCGATGATCTCCATGAAATAGGTGCCCCGGGCATGCATGGACTGGGTGAAGATCTGGAACACCTCGCCCCAATGGTCCCGGTCAACCAGGACGTTGGCCCGGCACAGCTCCCCCACGCCGACCGCCGGAGCGCCGATCCGCTCCTCGAGCTGGTCGTAGTAGCTGCCCGGAGTACTCAGGAAACGCACCCCGCGCTGCTGGAACCTGTCCACCGCGCGGATGATGTCGCCGGACAGGAAAGCCAGGTGCTGGACACCGGCGCCTCCGTGCCGCACGAGGAAGTCATCGATCTGGCCCGGCCGCCGCGACGGGTCAGGAGCTAGCAGGGTGAACGTGACCGCACCCGACGGGGCCTGCACGACCTTCGAGTTCATCGCCTGCTCACCGACCTCGATGTACTCCTCGAAGATCTGATCAAAGTCGAAGACATCCTGGTAGTACCTGACGGTCGGATCCAGGTCTCCGGGCGGCAGGCAGACCGCGACATGATCGATCACATCAAGCAGCGCCTCGCCGGCCCCCGAGTCCGGGGTAACGGACTCCATCACGCCGGGAAGGAAGTGGCCGACGGCACCATGGCGCTCGACGAACCTGTGCGTGACATCACCAAATCCGCCGACCTCGGCGACGACCACACTGGCATAGCCATCCGCGTACTCAGCAGGCTCCCGTACCGCCGTCGCGCCGCGGTCCACGGCCTCACGGAACGCCTCTCGCGCGTCGTCCGCACCGAAGGCGATCACAGCGGCACCATCGCCGTGCCGGCTGACATAGGCACCCGCATCGGCCGACACGGCCAGCGGCGACGTCAGCAGAAGCTGGATCCCGCCCTGCCGCAACAGCAGCGACTTGTGATCAGGGAAACCGGTCTCCGGGCCCGCCTGCCCGCAGAGCCCGAACCCGAAGGCGCTGGACAAGTAGAAAGACGACTGCTTCGCGTCCCCGACGTAAAACTCGACATGATCAACGTCCGTGACCTTCACGCTAATCTCCCTCAAGTCCCTGAGCTGCCATAGCCCTCACGCCCGGCGGTAGTAAGGCCATCGCCATCGCCGCGGTTCACCACAGCACGAAAGCGGCAGACATCGCCACCGGTAAGCTGGCACTCGATAAGGCTGTCGCGTACTTCGATGCCCATGCCCTCAAAGAAGCCTGCCCGCATCTCCAGGCAGGGGCAGCGGTATGCGTCGATCGATCGTGCTGCCCTGAGCATGCTGAGCGCGAAATGTTCGGTGACAACGGTCTCGAACTCACTTTCACCCACGGCACTGTGCTCGACTTTAGTCATCACCTCTGTCCACATGATTCGCGGGATCTCCCTGAACCATTTAACAAGCTCATCCATCGACATCGCCTCGAAATCGAGGCCATATACCTGGGTGTACCACCGGGCAACACGGCGGGAGACAAAAAACATCGCCTCGGCATTTATCTCGTTGGCGGCATCCTGGCCGAAGCGCTTCATGACACCCTGATACCAGCGTGCGTCGTGCAGCCACCAGAACCTGTGGACTGGGGCTTCCAGCGGCAGCCGCTCAGCCGGATCAGGCATCGCCACTGCCTTCGCCGGGGAGATGGCGCGGCCGGGTGCTCGGCGGCCCGACAACGAGGCATATGTTGTGCCCGCCAAAGCCGAATGAGTTCGAGATCGCGGCTGGCACCTCGCCCAGCAGCGGCTTGCCCCGGATGTGGTTGAGTTCACAGTTGCGACCGACGGCCTCGAGGTTGCGCGTCGGCGGCAGCTGGCCACATGCGACGGCGAGAACGGTCGCCGCGGCCTCGAAGGATCCGGAGGCGCCCATCAGGTGGCCGGTGACGGACTTGGTCGAGCTGACCGGGGGGGTATCGTCGCCGAAGACGGCCCTGATCGCCTTGGCCTCGGCGACGTCGCCAATCCCGGTGCTTGTGGCGTGCGCATTGACGTACGCGATGTCGCGGGGCATCAGCTCAGCGTTGGCAAGAGCCCGCCGCATGCACTCAGCCGCGTCGACGCCATCGGGACGCGGCGTAGTCACGTGGTATCCGTCAGTGGTCGCCCCCCAGCCAATGACATCGGCGTAACCGGCGGCACCGCGGGCGCTGGCGTGATCAGCCCGCTCCAGGATGAGCATCGCGGCCCCTTCGCCGAGCACATAGCCGTTGCGATCCTTGTCGAATGGCCGGCTCGCCTCGGTGGGATCGTCAAAGCCAGAGGCCAGCGAATGGGCGTTGACAAAGGCCGTGGCGACGGTCGGGTGCAGCGGTGCGTCGGAGCCGCCGCAGATGACGACGTCTGCGTCGTTACCGCGGATCAGCCTCAGTGCCTCCGCGACCGCCTGGCCCCCTCCGGCGCACGCGGTCGAGATGCAGAGGCTATAGCCCCGTATCCCGTACTTGATCGCGATCCGGGCCGCGCCCATGTTCGGAATCATCCCGGGACACAGATAGGGGCTGACGGCCGTACGGCCGTCCTTACGACGGGCGGCCGCCTGGTCCTCGTAAGTCTGCAGAGCTCCGCCGGCCGTGGAGATCACCACGGCAACGCGGTGCGGGTCGACGTTCTCGCCGACCCGGATCCCGGCGTCCCCCAGTGCCTGCTCGGCGGCGGCGAGCGCAAGCAGCACGAACCGGTCGACGCACGAATCAATCGGTGGCTTGAGCACAGATTCCGCATCGATATCCGGCGACTTCGATACCACCTCGATGCCTGACGCCCCGGAGAGGTCCGGCGCCGGGCGCGACAGATTCGAACGGCCCTCGCACAGGGCGTCAAAAGTATCGGCCAGATCGCGTCCGAGGGAGCTGATCACCCCGATACCCGTGACCGCCGCTCCGGCATCCGAGCGCGAGCTCATGCCACGCCCACCCCCTCCCGCTCCGTATCGCTGCCCGCCCGCGCGTAGCGCTCGCGCAGCGTCACCTTGCGCACCTTGCCGGTCGGCCCGTGCGGAATCACGTCGTCACCGACCACGACCACCGTCCGGACAGTCGCCGCGACGTGGTGGTCGAGCGCCGCCATCACCTGGGCGGATCGATCTCCTGCCGTGTCCGCGGCCGGGTCGATGGTCAGCAGCACGTCGGTGGCTACCGTGCCGTCCGCGGCGGCCACGGCGACGATGGTGCAGTCGAGCACGTCCGGACAGGCGGCCAGGACCCGCTCCTCCGACTGCGCGGTGTACAGGGACTGGCCGTCACTCAGGCCGACAGAGTCGGCGACGCGATCAACGTGATAGAAGTAACCAGCCTCATCCCGGTAGACCAGATCGCCGGTAAGGAAGTAACCACCGCGGCGGCTGCTGTACGTCGTTGCCGAGTCGTTCCAGTACCCGGGGGACAGGGTGGGCGAGCGCACGCCGAGCTGACCTACCTGGCCGGCCGGCAGCGGGCTGGCCATGTCGTCAAGCACGGCGACATCGGCAAACGCGTGCGGTTTGCCGATGCACCGGTTGTACCGGTCGGTCTTGGCCGTGTGCGTGATGAAAAACATCGAGTGCCCCATCTCGCTCGAGCCGAGGCCGTCGATGAATGAGGCGCCCGCTTCGCGCACAATGCCGCCGGTGGTCGCGACCAGCCGGTGTCCGACCGAGACCAGCCTTCTGATGTGTGCCTCATGCGCGCAGTCGCCGGTATTCCACCAAAGCTGCACGGAGTCCAGGTCGTAATCCCGGAGATCATGTGCCAGGAGCTGCGGCCAGGTGGCGGCGAACCCGAAGACGCACGACGGCCGCCAGCTCTGGATCGCGTCAAGCACCGCGGCGCCGTCCTGTTCTGACAACTGCAGGAACTCGATCCCGCTGCATAGCGCCAGGTTCACCGCGATCACCATCGCGGCATGGTTAGCGGGAAGCGCGCTTAGCATGCGGTCGATCGTGCGCGGTTTCGGCAGGGCGAGACGATGCCGGACCGAGGCGAACAGGCTGGAATGCGTGGCGATCACGGGCTTCGGCAATCCGGTGGTGCCTGACGAGTGCGTAATAACGGCCGCGTCGCCCGGGTCGTACCGGTACTGCGGCGGTGCCTGGCCAGGATCGCCCGCACTGATCTCGGCAACGTCGGCATGCAGCGCATCGACCAGGCCGCTACCGAGCGCCGCGCGATGTTCAGCATCGGTGAGCAGCGCGCCGGGTGACACCTTGCCTAGGTAGGCACGGGCGGTCGCGCCGTCCATCCTCCCGTTGATCAGGGCGGGGATTGCCCCGATCCGGGTAAGCGCAAGGTAGGCAAGCACCTGATCGGCCGCGGTGGAAACATACACCGCGACTGCGTCGCGAGACCGCACCCCGCGGGCGTGAAACCAGGCAGCCCGGGCGGAGACGCTCAGATCGAGATCAAGCAGCGTCATCCCCTGCCAGGCCGGGCGCCCGTCCACCTCGGTATCGAAGCTCAGCACCGACTCGGCGGCATCCCCGGTCCGGGCTATCAGGGTACTGAGAACGTTGCCGATGCCCAGGTCGTTATCGGCTGCGAGCTGTGCTCGCAGCTCCCTGACGGTCATTGCGGTTCTCCCTGTGTCTTATTCAAAAGTCGCATTTCAGGCCTTAACGCCGACCTCGCTGACATTTTCTTCGTGGTCCCCGCCAGCCGCCTTATGGCGACGCGAGACCTCGCTGGCGATCTCGTCGATCGTCATCATCGCGAACCGTTCCATCTCGTCTTCGTCGACCTTCACGCCGTACCGGTGCTCGATCTGCACCATGAGGTCAGCCACGGCCAGCGACTCGAGGTCAAGGCCCGCGGGGCCCAGCGAGCTTTCTCCTTTTAGCGCGGCGGCAGGGAATTTCATCTGCCTGAGTGCCCCGATGATGAACTTGCTTATTTCGTCGGTCATTGGTGAACTACCTTTCTCGCTGGCGCCCTGGGTGGATCTGGACGCGGTGACGGCTGCGTTCGCCCGTACATTCGCCGAATCGGCGGCAAGCGGCGGCGGATCTGCTCCGCGTGCGAGCCGGTCATGACACGGCTTCGCTGAGCCGGGCGGCGTTCAGCGCGGCCGGATCCCGCAGCGGCTTTCCGCTGCTGGTGCGCGGGAGCGACTCGAGCACGTAAATGGCGCGCGGGCGCTTATACCCGGCGAGGCGCTCGCGCACGTACAGCTCAGCCTGCGCGGTCCCGGCCGCGCCGTCGGCGAGTGCCACATACGCCTCGACGGCGCCGTCGTAGATGACCACTGCCTCGGCTACGCCGGGCGCGGCGGCCAGGGTCTGCTCCACCTCCGTCAGGTCGACCTTGAGGCCGCCGACCGATACCTGGGAGTCAAGCCGACCGCGAACGACGATCAAGCCGGTCTCCGGCGATACGGCGCCAGCGTCGCGCGTGTGCAGCCAGCCGTCCGCCCACCTGGTGGGATCGACCAGCCCCACGTAGGGCGGCGCAGGCGTCCGCAAGAGCAGCTCCTGCCCGCTCACCCGCAGCTCGTGGCCAGGTGCGCATCGCAGCGCCGGCCGGTGCTCGGCCAGGAGGTCGGTCGCGATGACCCCCGCCTCGGTCATCCCGTACATGTTGCCGATCCGGACGCGGTACCGGTCGGCGAAACGGTGCCACAGCGCGTCGCTCACTAGTTCGCCGCCCGTGACCATCCGCTGCAGCAGGGGCAGCCGGGGGGGATCTGGCACCGACGCGAGCAGCTCCGCCTGCGACGGCACCCCGAGCAGCACGGTGGGCGCGGTTGCCCCTGCGAGGCAGCGCAGTATCCCGTCCGTGCCCGCGTGCTGCGGCACGACCATCTCGACGCCCGCGTGCAGACTGTGCAGCAGGCCGCCGACAAGCCCGAGGACATGAGGCATCGACGCCAGCACCACGACCTGGTCCCCGCTCGCGGGGAAACCATCGAGCCGGGTGTACCGGTCGATCTCCGCCACAAGGTCGCCCGCCGTCCGCCCAATCACCTTGGACGGCCCGGTCGAGCCGGAACTGAACTGGATCAGTGCGTGAGCGGTCCCGGCAGCCCTGCCGCCGCGGGGCACGACGACGCTGTCGACCTCGAAGAAACCGCGCAGTGTTCCCCGGACGGCTGTGCCCGGCTCGACGATGAACTGCGGCATCAGCCGGTCGAGGCACGCGGTCACCTCATGGTCGGTCAGGCGATAATCCAGCAAGATCGCCTGGGCTCCGGTACGCCACGCCGCAAGGACGGTGGTGATGAAATCAACCGAGGGCGGAAGACGGATCGCCACCGCGCCACCGCTACGCAGGCCAGCCTCCGCCAGCCGCTCCTGACGATCCAGCACCAGCCGCCGCAGCGTGCCACGCTCGATGCGCTCGCCCAGCCGAAGCACAGCCGCTCCCGCCGGACCAGCGAGAAGCACCTCATCCACCCAGCTACCATCCGGCGACACCGAAGCGGTGTTATCCACGCAGAGCCTCGGTAATGCCATCCCAGAGCGCGTACCGTGCGTCAAGTGCGGTCTGGACGGTCTTCGCGCATTCATTCCACATCTCGGCGTTCTCGCCGCACAGATCGATCAGCATCTGCATGGCCATTGGCGTGTGCTGTTCCCCGTCGACCTCGATATGCCGGGCCAGATAATCCTTGAACGTACCCAGATTCCCGCTGGCGTCGTCGATGCGGATGACCTGCTCGAACATCTCCGGGATGAGATCTTCCCGCCCGAATGCGAACGCCGCCGCCTGGCAGTGGACCGGAGCTGAGCTTATAATATCCCAGGTGGCATTGACAAAAGCGGCCGCAGGCGCTGGAACGCTGACGGATATAAGCGCCTCAGCTACCGGCCGGCCCGCCCGCAGCAGATCGATGAACGAGATGATCGGCCCGGTCTCCGCACCTGCTTCGGCCATCCCATTCAGGTAGAGCTCGAAGTGGCTGATGTAGCCGTCACCGAACTCGTCGCTCTCCTCCACCAGGACGATCTCGTTGACCAGCCGACGGCTCGCGGCCGGGCCATCCGGCACCCAGGGTACCTCGACGCACGTCAGATTGCGTTGCAGGCTCTTGAGCAAAGACATGAAGTCCCACACCGCAAACACATGGTGTTCGAGGAAGACGGCTACGTCGACGCGGCTGTTCAGCGCCTGATATACGGGGTGAGCCAGGACCTTCTTGCGCTCCAGCTCGATCGACCTTTGCAGGCTGCTGAGACCGGGATGGCCGCGATCCCAGTGGTACCGCGAGGATGTCATCGTCTTCTCCCATCTAAACCGAGGCACCATTCATTAGCGCCTGAGGACTTCGAAATGCCTCCAGTTCCGGCCCGGGCTGGAATGGCCGGGCGACCTCACTCAGACGCGTTCTCGCATGCTTCGATTAGCTTCACCTGCGCACCGGGAATAGTCCATGAAATCCCGCTAGAGCTTTAGCGGCAAAATCCAGGTCCGCGACCCTCCCCGGTCACCGTGGACGACCAGGATGAACGTAGCTCGCCAGCTCATGATCAGAGCACGTCTCCAGCTCAGCGAGCACCGGCGGCACCGGCAATATCAGCGGAATCCCGACAGGAATGCCGTCCGAGCGCGAACAGCAGCGCGAGCGCTCGCCGCGACCTCATCCGGCCGGCGGGCGCCGCTAGCCGGTGTTCTGCAGGCCCGCCGCGACTCCGTTCACGGTGAGCAGGAGGAGCCGCTCCAGTCGCTCGCGCTCGGCCAGTCGCTCGCGCTCGGCCAGTCGCTCGCGCTCGGCTGTACCGGTGCCCGGCCTGGTGCTGCGCGATGCTGCCCCCCGCAGGGCCGCGAGCGCGCGCAGTTGCAGGTGGGAGAGCGCATCCACGTAGGGGTCACGCAGCGCGACGGCGCGGGAGAGTACCGGGCGGTCGGCCAGCAGCCTGTCATGCCCGGTCACCATCAGCACGAGCTTCCTTGTCAGGTCATACTCGGCGAGCACCTGTGCGCTGAGATCCTCCCTGCCGCCGAGCGCGAGGTAGCGCGCGGCGATACGGCGGTCGGTCTTGGCCAGGCTCATCTCCGCGTTGTCGAGCAGCACGGCGAACAGCGGCCACTCGCGGTATGCGCCGCGCAAGCCGTCCACGCCGCCGGCCTCACCGTCGAGGCCCGCCGCGAGCCCGCTGCCGAGGCCGAACCAGCCCGGCAGGTTCACCCGGATCTGTGCCCACGCGAACACCCACGGGATCGCCCGCAGGTCGGCGAGGCCGGCGGCGGAACTCACAGCGCCGCGCCTGGCCGGGCGCGAGCCGATACGCAGCCCGCCGATCTCCTCGAGCGGGCTGATCCGCGCGAACCACTCGGCGAACCCGTCCGCCTCCACCAGGCTGCGATAGGCGCTCAGGGCAGCGGCATCGATCCGCTCAGCGATCTTCCCGAACGCCGGCGAGGCCGCCCTGCTGCGTTCCCGCACCGCGGGGGCGGAGGCAAGCAGCACCGCGGAGGTGACCTGCTCCAGGTGCCGCGCAGCGATCGCGAGCTGGCCATATCTGGCGAAAATCACTTCGCCCTGCTCGGTCACCTTGAACCTGCCGTCCACCGAGCCCGGTGCCTGGGCGAGCACAGCACGTCCGGCCGGGCCGCCGCCACGGCCGAGGGCGCCGCCGCGCCCGTGGAACAGCGTCAGGCGCACATCGTTGGCGGCGGCCCAGGCTGCCAGCCGCGCCTGCGCGTCGAACAGCCGCAGCGTGGCGCTGACAGGACCGAGTTCCTTGGCCGAGTCGGAGTAGCCGAGCATCACCTCGAGCCGGCGCCCGGTCGCGGCCAGCCGGTCAGCCACGGGGGGCAGCCCCAGTATCTCGTCGAGCACCCCCGGCGCGTTCTCGAGGTCCTCACCGCTCTCGAACAGCGGGACCACATCGAGCACGGGGACGCGTCCCCCTGGCGTGGCGAGGCGGGCAAGCTCGTAGACGGCGGCGATGTCATCAGCGGAACGGGTGAAGCTCACCACGTAGCGCCGGCATGCCTCCACGCCGAATCTGCGCTGAATCCACGTCGCGACCCGGAGCGTGGCAAGCACCTCCTCGGTCTCCGCCGACAGTGCTTGCCCCGGGGGACGACCCCCGGGATCCCCCGCAAGGCCTTGCCCCGGGGGACGACCCCCAGGATCCCCCGCAATGCCTTGCCCCGGGGGACGACCCCGCAGCTCGGCTAGAGCCCGCGCGTGCACCGCGCTGTGCTGGCGGATCTCCAGCTCAGCAAGGTGGAACCCGAATGTCTCCGCCTGCCAGATGAGATGCTGCAACTCACCGAACGCCTGACGCCGGGCACCCGCCCCGGCAAGCGAATCCTGGACCAGGCGCAGGTCCGCGAGGAACTCGGCTGGCCCGGGGTAGGCGAGATCGGCATCGCGGACACGCGTCGCGCGTAGCCGTTCGGCTATGAAAAGGAGGTATGTACGATATGGCTCCTGCGGCGACCTGGCCGTGATCTCGGCGAGCAGCTCCGGGTGCGCCGCCTCGGCGGCCGCGAGGGCGCCCGCCAGCCCCGCGCCAAGCGGGGTAGTGGCCGTGTACGCGGTGAGCGCGCGGCCGATCCTGGTGGCGGCGTTCTCCAGCGCGCGCAGTACGTGATCCGCCTGGATCACCGCAGTCTCCCTGGTGACCTGCGCGGTGACGAACGGGTTACCATCCCTGTCCGCGCCGACCCAGGTGCCGAACTGCAGGAACGCGGGCGCGACCGCGGCCACGCGGCCAGAGTCGGGGCCGGACAGCGCGCGGTCGAGCGATCGGTAGATGACAGGGACTACGCGGAAGAGCGTCTCGTCGAACGCGGCCATGACGGTGCGAACCTCGTCGATCGGCTCCATCGCCTTAACCCTCAGCTGGGACGTCCGCCACAGCAGGTCTATCTCCTCCCGCAGCTGTCGCATGGCCTCCGCCCGCTCAGCCGCGGCGGTGCGCTCGTCGTCCAGCGTGGTCAGCAGCACGCTGATCCGCCGCAGCGCCGCGACGACGGCACGGCGCCGGGCCTCGGTCGGGTGCGCGGTGAGGACGGGGTGCACGTGCAGGCCGGCGAGCAGGTCGCCGACGCGTTCCGCTCCCTGGTCGCGCCGGATCTCCTCGATCGCCGCGGCCAGTGACTCCCGCAGCGGCGCATGTCCGGCGTCGCGCTCACGCAGGGTACGGATCCGCTGATGCTCCTCAGCCAGGTTGGCGAGATGAAAGTAGACGGTGAAAGCCCGGGCGACGAGCTCGGCGCGGTCGAGCGGCCATGATGCGACAAGCGCGGCGATCTCATCGACGGCACCGTCGGCAGCCGCATCGGAGGGCGGCTCCCCGCGGGCCTCGATGACCGCGTGCCGCAGGCTCTCCACGTCGTCGAGCAAGTCCTGGCCGCCCGTTTCGCGGAGCACCTCGCCGAGGAGATCGCCGAGCAGCCGCACATCGCGGCGCATCGGTTCGGGCATCTGCAGCCGATCCGTGTCCCTGCTCACGGCGGCAAGCCTAAGGGAGCGCTGTTCAAACCGACTAGCGAGTGCAGGCCCGGAGGGCTTATGCCCTGCCGGGGATCCAGGGGCCGTCCCTGGATATGCAGAGCGGGCCCTGAGCTGGCTCGCCGCTAACCTGTGCCCATGACCAGTGAAGCTCCCGAGCGGGCGGCACAGAACCAGCCAGATCTGGGCCAGCTAGATCTCCACACGACCGCGGGCAAGATAGCAGACCTGGAGCGGCGCAGGCATGGGGCACTCCACGCCGGATCGCAGCAGGCCGTAGCCAGGCAGCTTGCCAAGGGCAAGATGACCGCGAGGGAGCGGATCGAGCGGCTGCTCGACCCTGGCTCGTTCACTGAGCTCGACGAGCTGGCCAGGCACCGCGCCACCGGCTTCGGCCTGGCGGCCAACCGGCCGTACGGTGACGGCGTGGTCACCGGGCACGGCACCGTCGACGGACGCCCCGTCTGCGTCTTCAGCCAGGATTTCACCGTCTTCGGGGGCTCGCTCGGCGAGGTCTACGGCGAGAAGATCGTCAAGATCATGGAGCACGCGCTCAAGACCGGCTGCCCCGTGATCGGCATTAACGACGGCGGCGGGGCGCGCATCCAGGAAGGCGTGGTCGCGCTCGGCTTGTTCGCCGAGATTTTCTACCGTAATGTGACCGCCTCTGGTGTGATCCCGCAGATCTCCCTCATCATGGGACCATGCGCGGGCGGCGCGGTCTACTCACCCGCGATCACCGACTTCACTCTCATGGTGGACAAGACCTCGCACATGTTCATCACGGGACCCGACGTGATCAGGACGGTGACCGGCGAAAATGTCACCTTCGAAGAGCTGGGCGGAGCGCACACGCACAGCGTCAGGTCCGGCGTAGCCCATTACCAGGCCAAGGATGAGGACGACTGCCTGGACTTCGCCCGCGCCCTCCTCTCCTACCTCCCCTCCAACAACCTCGAAGACCCCCCCGTCCTCCCCCGAACCGCCCCGTTTCCCGGATCGGGGTCGTTCCAGCAGCCTCGATCCGGGGCACGAGACGGTTACCCGGCTGGGCGGGACGACGCGGCCGAGGTCACGACGGGGGACGAAGAGCTTGACGCTCTTATTCCCGACTCGCCCAACCAGCCCTACGACATGCATGCCGTCATCACCCGCGTACTCGACGACGGGGAGTTCCTCGAAGTGCATGCCGGATTCGCGGCCAACATCATTGTCGGGTTCGGCAGGGTGGGGGGAGGAAGCGTGGGCGTCGTGGCCAACCAGCCGATGCACTTCGCTGGCTGCCTGGACATCGACGCATCGGAGAAGGCCGCGCGCTTCGTCAGGACCTGTGATGCTTTCAACATCCCGATTCTGACATTCGTTGACGTTCCCGGCTTCCTGCCGGGGACCGACCAGGAATGGGGCGGCATCATCCGGCGCGGAGCCAAGCTCATCTACGCCTACGCCGAGGCCACCGTTCCCAAGATCACCGTGATTACGCGCAAGGCGTACGGCGGTGCCTACGACGTGATGGGGTCCAAGCACCTTGGCGGCGACGTCAACCTTGCCTGGCCGACCGCGCAGATCGCCGTCATGGGTGCACAGGGCGCGGTGAACATCTTGTACCGGCGCGAGCTCGCCGCCTCGGACGACGCGGACGCGCTGCGCGCCCAGCGCGTGGCCGAGTACGAGGACAGCCTCGCAAACCCGTACATAGCAGCCGAACGAGGCTACCTCGATGCGGTAATCCGGCCGGCCGAAACCCGATCCCAGGTGACCAGGGCACTGCGCGCCCTGCGGACCAAGCGCCAGACGCTCCCGCCAAAGAAGCACGGAAACATCCCCCTATGAACGTTTCCACCGGGCATGCGTGAGCAATGTCGCACGGAGTGTGATCCGCTGCCAACCGTACGCGCACGTCCCGGACTGGCTTAGAGTCGTGAGCACCATGACCGACTTCGCCTCGCCGCTGCCGATCCTTGCCCGATACGCCATCATGGTCGATGTCGGCTATATCTACGCTGCCACAGGCGAACTCCTCTTCGGCACGAGTTCACGGCGCGATTACCGCGTGGACGCCGACCCCCTCATCCAGGCGCTCACCAAGCATGCGGGCGAGCTCATCCGCGGCGAGTTGCTCCGCGTGTACTGGTACGACGCGGCCAGGGACCGCGTGCCGACCATCGACCAGCGGGTCATCGCGCAGATGCCCTGGGTCAAGCTCCGCCTGGGCAACCTCAACGCACGCGGCCAGCAGAAGGGCGTAGACGCGCAGATCCGCGCCGACATGGAGGCACTCGCACGGCACCGCGCGATCACCGACGCGGTCCTCGTCGCTGGCGACGAGGACATGGTGCCGGCCGTGGAGGCGGCACAGGCATTCGGCGTCCGGGTTCACCTGTGGGGCATTGAGCCGCCATATGGCACGAACCAGGCCGAACGCCTCGTCTGGGAGTCTGACACGGTCGAAGTCCTCGACCCGGCCTTCGTCAGGCCCTACTTCACCAGGCAGCCGACCGCCGTTCCCGAGCATGCCCGGCTGGAGGTCGTGACGGTCCCGATCGTGCCCAACCCCGCGCAGCTGTTCGGTGACAGGCCCGCGCCACGACCGCCGGTGCGGACCCCGGCGCCGGCGGCCGCCGCGGCCTACGGGACGGCCGGGGCACACGGCGCGGCCGGCCCGAACAAGCTGGGTCCGGACAGGGAACGGGTCGAGGAGGCGGGTGAGCACGTTGCGCAGAAGTGGATCCTGACCCGCGGCAGGGACAACATCCGGGACCTGCTCCCTGGCCCGATCCTCCCGCCGGTCATCGACAAGGAGCTGCTCGTCGAGGCGGAGAAGGAACTCGGCCTGTCGCTGCGGCCCTACCAGGAGGCCCGCGAATGGCTGCGGGACGCGTTCTGGGAGCGGGTGCACCGTGAGTTCGGCCTCACCATCGGCCGCTCCCGTGGCTGAGGGCTCCCGGTAAAGAATCCCTGCGAACCCCCGTACTCTAAGAAACATGATGCCGAACGGGAGCGTGATGACGCCGCACCCGCCAGCCGCTGAGTCCACCGTGGCGCCCGTGCTCACCGTGGCCAGGGGCAGCGCCACCGCCGAGGAGATGGCAGCGCTGGTGGCTGTCCTGGCCGCCAGGCGCCCCAGATCCGGCACGACCCCGCAGGCCCGGCCTGGTGACACCGCTTCCCGTTCGGCATGGTCAGACAGATCCCGGCTGATGCGGACCCCCCTCACCCCCGGCCCCAGCGCCTGGCACCACTCCGCCCTCCCCGCTGAGTCGTGAAAGGCGACGCGACCCCAAGCCAGCGGACCACGAGAATCAACCCAGATCCTGATCACCACAACCTCCGCGTAGTTCCGGGCCGAGCCGAGCCGCGCAGTCATCATCGGCGTCGAGCACGACGAGGACACCACCGACACTCCCGACCTTGCTCGCCATGGCGTCGACGGCACGCTCGACACCCCGGCGGCTATCAGCCTGCCCCGGTGCAGCTTCATGGGACGTGGCGTTCGGACGTTCCGGACGGCAAGCTCCATTGCGACGCGATGAAGCACTTTCGGAAGCGCCCGTACTTCTCCGTCACCCTCGACGACTGAGGCTATCGTCACGGGAATCACAGTGTTGTTCACGTGCTTCCGGGCGCGGGGCCGCCTTCGTGCAGCGGTTCCGGCGCAAGCTGGTCAGCGCGCATGAGCTCGCCGAGCGTGTAGAGCCTCTTCTCTACGATCTGGCGACTGGCCTCGTCCACGTCACCAATGATCGTCAGGCCATGCTGCATAGTCACCGCCCGGACGCTCGAAACATCGAAGTCGTCACGATCGAGCAGGTCCGGACTCTGGCTTGTCGCTACAACCTGCACGCGCTCGCTTGCCTCAGTGAGCGCGTCGAAAAGCACTCCCGCAGCGGCCGGGTGCAGCGCAATCTCGGGCTCCTCAATCCCCACCAGGCGAACACGCCCATCGCGCACCGCAGGCTGGAAAAGAGCAGCGAGCACCCCCGTAGCACGGATTGTCCCGTCGGACATGGCATCGGGGTCGAAGTCGACCTCTCGTCCGCCGGAACCTGTCTTGGCCCGCATCACGACCGTGACATACGATCCGGCGAATTGACGATCGACGCCATCGATGTCGGGCACCGCGGCACGCAGGTAGGCATCGATACGCTGCTTATAGCCGTGATCGTCGGTGTGGAGGGCGGCCAGTACGTTGCCTAGATGATCCCCACGAGAGCCGAGGACGGAGCCAGACGACTGCGGCGACGGCTGCCGGAGTGTATCGAGGTCGAAACTGTAGAATCGCATGCGGCGCAGGCTTGTGAACAGCGGCGCAAATATGAACTGGGCACCGGCAGTCGTTAGGTACAAGCGGTCAGCTTCGACGGCGGCATCCGGCGAGTCACCCCACCCGGCTCGCACATCACCGCTCGACTCCATATGTACCTGGCCGCGGTCCGTGCGGAAACGCCACACGGTGTCGTTCCATCGTTGGATGCCCTCCTCGCGAACGACCTCAAAGGAACGTGGTCCGCCGCCCACGAGCCGGCCAATCTCGAATTCGTAGCTGCCGTGAGCCGATTGATCGGCTTTGGGACCCCATGGCACGATCACCTCGATCGCGATGCTGAACGAATCCGTCGGCGCAGGCACCCGGCGGACGATCTCAGCTATCCCGCCACGCTCGTCAATGGCCTCGTTGGGCGTCGTCTCCACCGCCCTGCCGAGAAAAGCCAGTGCGTCGAGGAAGTTGCTCTTGCCCGACCCGTTTGGCCCGATCAGGACGGTCAGCGGGCCGAGCTTGACGTCGCAGTCGGCGATGCTCCTGTAATTCTTCAAGCGCACGCGACTTAATCAATGGCGGCCCCCATGACCGCTCCACACCGCTATCGTCGGCCGCTGAGTGGCTCATGGCTGGGTGAGGCGATCAAGGATCAGGGAGCGGACGCGGGCGGCGTCGGCCTGGCCGCGGGTTGCCTTCATTACCGCGCCGACGAGGACGCCCGCGGCCGCGACCTTGCCGCCGCGGATCTTCTCCGCCACGTCGGGGCTGGCTGCGATCGCCTGATCCACAGCGGCTGCGAGATCACCCTCGTCGCTGACCACGGCGAGGCCGCGGGCCGCCACCACCTCGTCGGGGGTACCCTCGCCGGCTAGCACGCCGTCGAGGACCTGCCGCGCGAGCTTGTCGTTCAGGGCGCCGGACGCGACGAGCGCCGCCACCCGTGCCACCTGGGCTGGCGTCACGCCAAGACCGGCAAGCCCGGCTCCCGCTTCGTTGGCACGCCTCGACAGCTCGCCGAGCCACCACTTGCGTGCGTCGGCGGGCGCCGCGCCCGCCGCCACGGTGTCCGCGACCAGATCCAGCGCGTCCGCGTTGCGCAGCGCCGCCATGTCCAGGTCGGAAAGCCCCCATTCCGCCTGCAGCCGCGCCCGCCATGCCGACGGCAGCTCGGGCAGCCCGGCGCGAATCCGTTCTACCCACTCGCGCGACGGCGCGAGGGGAGCCAGATCAGGCTCGGGGAAGTACCGGTAATCCTGCGCCTCCTCCTTGCTCCGTCCCGGGGTCGTGATGCCGGATTCCTCGTGGAAGTGGCGGGTTTCCTGGATGATCCTGCCGCCCGCGTCGAGCACCGCGGCCTGGCGCTCGATCTCATACCGGACGGAACGTTCAACCGAGCGGAGCGAGTTGACGTTCTTGGTCTCCGTGCGGGTACCCAGGCTCCCGGATCCCCGCGGGGCGAGCGAGAGGTTCACGTCGCAGCGCAGCGAGCCCTGCTCCATCCGGACGTCGGAGGCACCGAGCGTCCTGACCAGGTCCCGCAGCTCCGTGACGTAGCCGTGCGCGACGAGCGGCGCGAGCGCTCCGGTGCCTGTGACCGGCTTCGTCACGATCTCGACGAGCGGGATGCCTGCCCGGTTGTAGTCGACGAGCGAGTAGTCCGCCCCCTGGATCCGCCCGGTAGCGCCGCCGACATGCTGCGACTTACCGGTGTCCTCCTCGAGGTGCACGCGCTCGATCTCGACCCGGATCCGCTGCGGGCTGCCGCGGCCCGAGCCCGGCTGGTCCACCGTGATATCCAGCCAGCCATCCGTACAGAGCGGCTCGTCATACTGCGATATCTGGAAATTCTTCGGCATATCCGGATAGAAGTAGTTCTTCCGCGCAAACCGGCACCACTCGGCGATCGAGCAGTTCAATGCCAGCCCGATCCTCATCGTGTGCTCAATCGCCATCCTGTTGGCTACCGGCAGCGACCCGGGCAGCCCGAGGCAGACCGGGCAGACCTGGCTGTTCGGCTCGGCACCGAACTGGGTCGGGCATCCGCAGAACATCTTCGACGCTGTACCGAGCTCCACATGGGTCTCGAGGCCGATCGCCGGCTCGTACCGGGAGAGCGCCTCGTCATACAGAGTCAGCTCCGTGGCTGCCGCCACGGCAGACCGCTCAGCCGCTGCCGCCGTCGCTGCCGCCTGCGCCGCCGCCGAAGTCATCACCCGAGTCCTCTCGCCTCGTCGAGCAGCGGGTGCCCGAGCCGCTGGCCGAGTGCTGCCTCCACGGCGGCTCCCACCCGGTACGCGCGGTCGTCCGCGAGCACCGGCGTCATGATCTGCAGCCCGACAGGCAGGCCGTCCTCCGGGGCGAGCCCGCAGGGCACGGAGAGCGCGGCGTTCCCCGCCAGGTCCGACGGGATCGTGCACAGATCGGCCAGGTACAT
>WNFD01000234.1_pt1 | contig 52635 bp, 47 predicted proteins | sample 5400491 | NCBI WGS metagenome assembly WNFD01 (sample SAMN13153343, study PRJNA577476) | soil metagenome | isolation source: 120 cm saprolite under Douglas fir tree site 2 hole 2 replicate 2 | place: USA:California | collected 2015-04-18
AAACCATTGCGCAGGGAAGGCCGGATGATCCGCCTGTACCTGTGGTTCTGCCGCGTGCTTTTTGTTGCACGCGGACCATGGGTGCGGTGGGCACCCGGCCTTCCCTGCGCCCTCTTCTGTTTCGAGGGCGAAACGAAAGCGATAGCTCGGACGCGATACGCGCCGCGAGCGCGCGGACGTGTGTCTGAAATTGCAGCTCGGCGGAGGTTCGCCAGCGACGGCGGTCGAAACCCGCGCCAGCGGGCGGGGTTGAGCCCGGAACAAGCATCGGCAGAGGCGTTAACATTTTCGTGTTCAAGGCCGACGGAATAGAGCGCAGCCCCATACGTCTCCACCGATGCAATCCCTTTGCATCATGGAGACCTCAATGAACAAGCTATCGATTTGCAGCGCGCTCGTCGCCGCGCTGTCATTTGCGGCGATGTCGGCCGCGAGCGCCGCGCCCCCGACCAAGACCGACGCGACCGCAAAAGGCCCGACACTCACGGACGCCAAGGGCATGTCGCTCTACACGTTCGACAAGGATTCCGGCGGCAAGTCGGCCTGCAACGGTCCCTGCGCCACAAACTGGCCGGTCCTGAAGGCCGAAGCCAGCGACCAGGCGAGCGACAGCTACACCATCATCAGCCGCGACGACGGCTCCAAGCAGTGGGCCTACAAGGGCAAGCCGCTCTATACGTTCGCGAAAGACCAGAAGGCCGGCGACATCACCGGCGACGGCTTCCTCAACGGCGCCTGGCATCTCGCGCAACCCTGACAATTCGCTCAACCCCCGGCCCCGTCGACAGGCCCGATGCGGCCGGGGCACCCCAACCGGAACGTCAAGAGAGGCAGCCATGTTGCGATATCTCAAACCCAATCTCGGCATGGCGTTGTTTGGCGCGCGGGTTCTGTTCGCCTTCTTCGCCTCCTCGCTGGTGCTGGCGCACGAAGCCCACCATCAGCCCACCGAGCAGGCGATTGCGGCGACGATCGGCGAGCGATCGTTCCTGACAGAGAACGAGGCCGCGATGACCAAGATGATGAACGACATGGCGGCGAAGCCGACCGGCGACATCGACCGCGATTTCGTCGCCATGATGACACCGCATCACCAGGGCGCGATCGACATGGCGGTGATCGAGCTCCGCTACGGCAACAACGACCAGCTGCGGCGGATCGCGCAGGAAATCATCGTCGACCAGATGCAGGAAATCGCGGCCATGAAGCTCGCGATCGGCGAACAGGTGTTGAGCTCCACGGCGGCGCCGACGCAACCCCTGCCCTCGCCTGCCGCCGACGGCCATCACACGGACATGCACATGAACATGCCCGCCGGAATGAAGAAGTAGGAGCCGACGATGACGATCAGACTTTCCAAGAGCGCGCTGCTGGCGTGTACGATCCTCGCAACGACCTGTTCGGCCGCGTTTGCCGGCCAGGCCCCCGGCGCGATATCTTCTCCCGACATCGCGATCAGCCATCATGACCGGGTCTATGCGGCCGAGCAGTTCTCGAACACGGTCTCGGTGACCGATCCCGTCGACAACAAGCTTCTGGGCGTGATCAGGCTTGGCGATCCGCAGCCCGGCAATTTCAGCCCGCTCTACAAGGGACAGGTTCTCGTCCACGGCATGGGCTATTCGCCGGATCACCACACGCTCGCAGTGGTCGCGATCGGCTCGAACTCCGTGACCTTCATCGACACCGCGACCAATGCGGTCAAGCACGTGACCTATGTCGGCCGCTCGCCGCATGAGGCCTTCTTCACGCCCGACGGCAAGGAGGTCTGGATCACGGTCCGCGGCGAGAACTACATCTCGGTGCTGGACGCGACAAGTTTCGAAGAGAAGACCCGCATCATCACGCCGAACGGACCGGGCATGCAGATCTTTTCGCCCGACGGCAAATATGGCTACATCTGCTCGTCCTTCAATCCCGAGACCGACGTGGTCACGGTCGCCGATCACCGCATCGTCGCGAAGGTGAAACAGGAAAGCCCGTTCTGCCCGAACATCGCCGCGACGCCCGACGGACGGCAGGTGTGGTTCACGCTCAAGGATGTCGGCAAGACGCAGGTGTTCGACGCCAGGCCGCCCTTCAATTTGATCAAGACCATCGACACCGGGCCGATCACCAACCACGTCAATTTCGCGCACACGCCTAAGGGCACTTTCGCCTATGTCACGATCGGCGGCACCAACGAGGTCAAGGTGTTCCGCACCGACGATTTCACGCAAGTGGCGACAATTCCCGTTGGCCAGCTGCCACATGGCGTGTGGCCGTCGGGCGACGGCAGCCGCGTCTATGTCGGCCTTGAAAACAACGACGCGCTGACCGCGATCGACACCGCGACCAACCAGGTGATCGCCACTGTCCCGATCGGACAGGCGCCGCAGGCGATCGCCTATGTGCCTAACGCAGCGCCGAATCCGGACGACCGGCAGAACCTGCAGAGCCTCGGCGTGGCCGGTCAGGTCGCGCAACTCGCGCTCGGGCCGAAAGCGGCCTCGGAGGGTGTCAAAGCGCCGACCAGCGTGTCGCTGTTCGACCAGGGCTTGATCCAGGTGCTGCAAGCCGCCGTCACCGGGCTCGAACCGAAGCAGAAATACGTGCTCGCGCTGGCGAACCAGGCCGACGGCGGCGGATCGTTGCAGCCGCTCGCGGCGTTCATGACCAATCCAGCCGGCTCCGCCATCGTCAACGCGGCCGGGCCGATCCGGCAGATCGTCGGGAGTTCGGCAAAGCCCGAGCGGCGATATCTGGTGATCGCGCCCGGCGACGCGACGACGGTCGGCGAGGCCATCCAGGTTCAGGCCCCATGACCGCCGACAGAATCGGGTCGGAGCAGGCGCGGAGCCGGCGATGAATGACATGCTGCTTCAGGTCGAACCGCTGATCCCGGCGTTGCGCCGCTACGCGCGAGCGCTCCTGCGTAATCCCACATCGGCCGACGATTTGGTGCAGGACTGCCTGGAGCGGGCCGTTAGCCATTGGCATCAGCGGCGCGAAGGCAATACCCGATCCTGGCTCTTCACCATTCTGCATAACCTCGCCGTCAACCAGTTCCGGCAATCGGCGGCGCGCGGCAGGCATGTGACGATCGACGAGACCAACGAGGACGACTTTGGACAGGATGCGGTCCAGGAACAGAAGCTGATGTACCGAGACGTTCTGAACAAATTGGCAAAGCTCCCGGAGGACCAGCGCGCCGTGTTACTGCTCGTCGCGGTCGAAGACCTCTCTTACGCGGAGGCCGCGAAGGTGCTCAATATTCCGATCGGCACCGTGATGTCGCGGCTGTCGCGGGCCCGCGAACGGCTGCAGCAGGAAATCGAAGGCACAGCCGATGACGCGTCGCGAAATGTCGTGAAGCTACGGAGCCTGAAATGAGCAACCGGCCCATCACCGAGGACGATCTCCACGCCTATGTGGACCAGCTTCTCGAACCGGAACGGCGGGCGGAAGTGGCGGCCTATCTCGACGCTCATCCCGATGTCGCCCAACGGGTCGCCGCTTTTTCGGATCAGCGCGATCTGTTGCGAAGCGCGCTGGCGCCGATCGCGGACGAGCCGCTGCCGCCCGAGCTCAATCTCTCGCGGATCATCGAGACCCGGAAGCTGCGTCCGTCACGGATCCGGTGGGCGGTCGCGGCCATGCTGCTGCTCGGCATCGGCAGCTTCGGCGGCTGGGTCGCGCGCGGCGCGATGCCGCTTTCACCCAACGGGCTCGCCGCGCTGGCGCAGGAGGCGACCGATTCCTTCAACGTTTATGCGCCGGACCGTGTCCGGCCGGTCGAGGTCCGCGCGGCGGATGGCGCGCAGCTCGTGCAATGGCTGTCCAACCGGCTGCATCAGCCGATCAAGGCGCCCGATTTGACGACGGCGGGCTACCGGCTGATGGGCGGACGCCTGATCGCGACGTCGCACGGGCCCGCCGCCATGTTCATGTACGATGACGATCGTGGTGACCGACTGGTCGTGCTGACGCGGCCGATGGCCGTGGACCAGAATGCGCCGATGACGCCGCAGTCGAAAGGCGAGGTTTCGGGCTTTGCCTGGGCCGATGGCGGGATGGGTTACAGCCTGGTCGGCCAATCCGCGGTGGAATCGCTACGACCGATCGCGGACGAAGTCCGCAAGCAGGCGCGGACGATTTGAGGATGGCTCAAGCACGCGGATGCAACCTGAACAACACGCGCTGTTGTTCCCAGGCCAAGTGGCGCCGGACCTCGTTTTCTGGCAGGAAGGACGTCGAACAGCACGGAGCGTGAGACCGATGCGTACCAAGGGATCGGACCTTCTGGTTGCCGCGCTGGAGAACGAGGGCGTCGAGCGGATTTTCGGCCTCCCCGGCGAAGAAAACCTCGCCGTCGTCGAATCGCTGCGACGATCGAAAATCGAGCTCGTCCTGACGCGTCACGAACAGGCCGCCTCCTTCATGGCGGCGACGCAAGGACGGCTCACCGGATCGCCCGGCGTCTGCCTGTCCACGCTCGGGCCCGGCGCGCTGAATTTCACGACCGGCGCGGCGTATGCCTATCTCGGCGCCATGCCGATGCTCATGATCACGGGCCAGAAAGCGATCAAGAGCGCGCGCCAGGCGCGCTTCCAGCTCGTCGACATCGTAGGCTCCATGCGTCCGATCACCAAGCTGACCCGGCAGATCGTCTCGGCCGACTCGATACCGTCGGCCGTCCGGGATGCGTTCCGCGTCGCGACCGAGGAACGGCCCGGCCCGGTCCATCTGGAACTCCCCGAGGACATCGCCGCGGAGGCCGCATCCGCCGCATTGGTGTCGCCGCACCCAATCGACCGGCCGATCGCCTCGCCTGCGGCGCTGAAAGGGCTGGTCGATTTGATCCTCGCCGCCGAGCGGCCGCTGATCATGATCGGCGCTGCGGGCAACCGTCCGCGGCTGGTGGACGCGCTGTCCGATTTCGTCCGGAAGACGCAGATTCCCTTTTTCAACACGCAAATGGGCAAAGGCGCGGTCACCGGCAATTCCGAATTGTATCTCGGCACGGCGGCGTTGTCGGAGCGCGACTATGTCCACGATGCGATCGAGTGCGCCGATCTGATCATTGCGATCGGGCACGATACCGTGGAGAAGCCGCCGTTCCTGATGGCTGACGGCTCGGGACCCAAGGTCGCCTATATCGGCTATGTCTCCGCCACCGTGGAGCAGGTCTTCCACCCCGACGCGGAGGTGATCGGCGACATCGGAACCACCGTGTCCGCGCTCGCCGCGCAATTGCAGCAGCGCGTGAAACCCGCGCCCGAATTTCTGAAGCTGCGGGACGAGATCCTGGGACACATCAACGAGCGTGCCGAGGACGGCCGTTTTCCCGTCATTCCCCAACGTCTCGTTCACGACGTGCGCAAGGTAGTGCCTGAGGACGGCATCGTCTGTCTCGACAACGGCATGTACAAGATATGGTTCGCGCGCAACTACCGGACCACCATCGCCAATACGCTGTTGCTGGACAACGCGCTGGCGACCATGGGCGCCGGCCTTCCCTCGGCGATCGCCGCAAAATGCCTCAATCCGACCAAGCGCGTACTCGCGGTCTGCGGCGACGGCGGTTTCATGATGAACAGCCAGGAGCTGGAAACGGCCGTTCGGTTGAAGCTCGATCTGGTCGTTCTGGTGATCGAGGATTCCGCCTATGGCATGATCCGCTGGAAGCAGGCCGTGGACGGCTTCGCCGATTTCGGGATGACGTTCGGCAATCCGGATTTCGTCGCCTATGCGAGATCATATGGCGCAGAGGGACATCGGATTTCGGCCACATCGGAATTGGTGCCGACGCTGGAGGACGCCTTCAGGCGCGGCGGCGTCCATCTCGTGGCCGTCCCGGTCGACTACAGCGAGAACATGCGCGTACTGGTCGACGAAATCGGAAAGGAGCGCTTTAGCGGCTGACGCGCCAGATCGTTCCATTGCCGTCTTCGGAGATCAAGAGCGCGCCGTCATGCGCGACGGCCACGCCGACGGGACGCCCCCAGACCTCGTTGTCATTGACGACGAAGCCGGTCACGAAATCCTCGTACGCGCCGGTCGGCTTACCCTCCTTCAGGCGAATGCGAACGACCTTGTACCCGGTCCGCTTCGACCTGTTCCACGAGCCGTGCTCGGCGGCGAAGGCGTCGCCGCGATAATCCTCCGGGAAATTGCGTCCCTGGTAGAAGGTCAGTCCCAGCGACGCGGAATGCGCCTGCAGCAGAACATCGGGTGTCGTGACCTTGTCCTTGAGATCCGAGCGTTCGCCGCGATGTCTGGGGTCCTCATGGCCGCCGATATAGAACCACGGCCAGCCGTAAAATGCGTTCTCGCGAACGCTGGTCACATAATCGGGCACCAGATCATCGCCGAAGCCATCGCGCTCGTTGGTCGAGCACCAGGGCATTCCGCTCCGTGGCTGGATCGCGAGACCGACGCAGTTGCGGATGCCTGTCGCGAATAATTTCTTGTTCTTGCCGTCGGGATCGAAGGCCAAGACTGCCGCACGGTCGGTCTCGTAGCCCCAGGCGGCACCGAGCGGCTGCTCGCCGGCCCACGCCTCCAGTCCGCCGGGAGGCTGGCCCATGCCCTCCCCGTCATTGCTGACCGAGCCGACCGAGACCAGCATGCGCTTGTCATCCGGCGTGAAGACAACGTCGCGGGTCGAATGCCCCGATCCATGCGGCAGGTTCGCGACGATGGTTTCGGCCTTGCCGGAGGCCTTCAGGTCGCCGGACCGGTAAGGAAAGCGCACCACGGCGTCGGTGTTGGCGACGTAGACCCATTGCGGATCATCGCCGCTTGGGAAAAACGCGATACCGAACGGCTGATGCAGACCGGTCGCGTAGACCTCGTTCGCTGTCGGTTTCGAGCTACCATCGGTGGCGCGAAGGACGCGGATGCGCCCCGCATCGGTTTCCGCCACGAAGATATCGCCGTTCGGAGCGGCCCTGATAATCCGGGGCCCGTCCAATCCCTTCGCGAACAGTGCGATCTTGAATCCGGGAGGGACTTTCGGCGCGGCGCCGTCGGGTTTGGGAACGACACGTGAGACGTTGGCGGCCGAACGGGTCGCTCCTGGTTCGGGCAAATCCTGCGGCCTGATCAGGCGGGCCGTGCCGGGTTTGTCGAGTTGCCAACTGCCGAACGCATCCTTGCCTTGGCGCAAAGCGGATTGGCCGAACGCCGCGCTGCTCAAGGCAAGCGCCCCAAGTGTTGATACCACCGCCGGAATCGAACGCCTTGGCATCTCGGATATCCCTGTTCATCGCCCCAAGCTCAACGAGCACAATAACGGCGCGTTGCAAATGTTCGGCGGGATCAAATCAATTTGCCTTGCCAGACATCGTCTTAGAACAGCATGGCAACTTCCCCTGCCTTAAGGATGTGCAGCAAGCGCCTGCCAGAAGCGCTGGAAAATCAATACGATCGATGCAACACATGAGATGGGGTGTGATGGTTGATGGGCGTCACCATGTGGGCATCGATACTGACGGAATGGCTGAGCCTGATTTTCCGCTGGCTGCATGTGGTGGCCGCGATCGCCTGGATCGGCAGCTCGTTCTATTTCATCCATCTCGACCTCAGCCTGAAACCGGGCGGCGGCCTGCCCGAGGGCGTCCAGGGCGAGGCCTGGCAGGTGCATGGCGGCGGCTTCTACCGGATCGTGAAATATCTGGTCGCGCCGGCCCAACTGCCCGACGAGCTGACATGGTTCAAATGGGAAGCCTATACGACCTGGCTGTCCGGCTTCGCGCTGATGGTCGTGGTGTACTATCTCGATGCCGAGTTGTTTCTGGTCGACAAATCCATCCTCGATCTGACGCCGCTGCAGGCGGGCCTGTTCAGCCTCGCGAGCCTTGTAGTGGCCTGGCTGCTCTATGAAGCCGCCTGCCGGTCGGGCCTCGCCAGCCATGAACTCCCCTTCGCACTTGGCGGCTATTTGTTCCTGGTCGGCCTCACCTACGCCTTCACCCATGTCCTGAGCGGACGCGGCGGCTTCAACCAGATCGGCGCGATCATCGGCACCATCATGGTCGCCAACGTGTTTCTGACCATCATTCCGAACCAGAAGAAGATCGTCGCCGCGCTCTTGGCCGGCCAATCGCCCGACCCGAAACTCGGCAAGGCCGGCAAGGAGCGCTCGGTCCACAACAACTATCTGACATTGCCGGTGCTGGTGCTGATGATCAGCAATCACTATCCGCTGCTGTTCGCGACGCGCTACAATTGGCTGATCGTCGCGATCGTGCTGGCGCTCGGCCCGATCATCCGCCATTTCTTCAACGAGCGGCACGCCGGACGCGCCTCGCCCTGGTGGGTCTGGGGCGTCGCGGGCCTCGGCATGATCGCCATCGGCTTCTTGTCCGCAGCCGGGCCGCGCGACCTGAAGACGGGATCGCTGCCCGCGACGCCGACCTTCGCTAATGTCGAAGAGATCATCCTGTCACGCTGCAGCATGTGCCATGCCGCCGAGCCGGTATGGGAGGGGATTACGACCGCACCCAAAGGCGTCCTGCTCGATAGTTCCGATCACATCCGCAAGAACGCCCGGCTGATCGGCCGCAACGCCGCCTGGGCCAACGCGATGCCGCCCGGCAATGTCACCGAGATGACCGGCGAGGAACGCGCCGTGGTCGCAGCCTGGATTGCCGCGGAAGTGCGGTAGAGCAACTCACGACAGCGCGCCGAGAACACCGCGTGTCGCCTGGTCGATCTCCTCGACATAGCGGCGGCGCGCGAACGACTCGGTCAGGAATCCGATCACCTTGCGGCTGTCCTCCGACTCCAGGACAGCCAGCACCTCGGCCTCCGCATCGTCGAAGATCTTCATCGCGGTCTTGACGTTCATCTCCGGCAGCAAGGCGACGTCGGTAAATCGCGCCAGCTCGACCACCTGGATCTCGTCCGCGATGCTGTCGAGCTCGCCGGAAAACAGTTCCGGCAGCAGCACCAATCCGGAATAATCGTCGGAATTGTTGACCACGACGATCGCCGGCCGGGAACCAAGCACGAACTCGCGCCGGCAGGCCGCGATCGTCGTCGTGGCCGGGACCTTGCCGACGTCGGACCGCATCATGCGCTCGACCGTGAGATTGCGCAGCCAGCCGACGTCATTGGCGCTACGAATGGTCTCGCCACGCAGATGCAGCCGCCAGGTTGAAAACGAATGTCCGAACATGAAACGGACGAAGATGCTGGTGACGATGCACCCGGCCAGAACGACGGCCGTGACGTCGACGCTCCGCGTCATCTCCAGCACCAGGAAAGACATCGTCAGCGGCCCTCCGACGATGGCGACCCCAAGCGTCGCCATCCCGGCCAGCATGCTGACCACGGGGTCGACCGTAATCCCCAATCCCGACAGCGCGAGCACGGCAGCGAAAAGCTTGCCCAGCAGACTTCCGACGAACAGCGAAGCAAAAAAGAGACCGCCGCGAAAGCCTGAGGCCAGCGACATCAAGCAGGCGATCAGCTTCAAGGTGATGATGATCGCGATCATGCTGATCGCCATGTCGCGGTGCAGATCCAGCACCATCGCGCCGTGCCCGGCCGCGAGCACCTGCGGCGTAACGATCGCCATCGCGCCGACACCGACGCCGCCGACCACTGGCCTGATCAAGACTGGTATCCAGGCAAACAGACGCTCGACCGTCGGCGAGCTTCGCATCACTACGATGCCGACCGCGCTCACGATCAAGGCGAGGCCGATCAGCGCGAGATATTGTTCGAGGCCGACGGCGCCGACGTGAGACACCTCCAGCGAATACGGCGCGCCGCCAAGCCATTGCGCTGTCAACGCGGCGGACAACGAGGCGGCAAGAATTGGGGCCGCGCTGGCGACCGAATAGACCCCGACGATCAGCTCATAGGCGTAGAACGCGCCGGTGATCGGTGCACCGAAGGCCGCAGCGATGGCGCCGGCCGCGCCGCAGCCGACGATCAGTCGCAGATCGTTGCGCCTAAGATTGAGAAACTGCCCGAGCAGCGAGGCCGCGCCGGCGCCGATCTGGGTGTAGCCGGCCTCCAGGCCAACCGACGCGCCGCAGCCGTTCGAGAGCAGCGTCTGCCCGCTGACCACCACGCTGTCCCGCGCCGACAACCGCCCGCCACGCAGCGCGTTGGCCTCGACCGGGTCGACCGCATTGGCGATCTTCCAGCGGCGGCGCAGCCATTCCATGACGCCGAGCGCCAGACCGCCCAAAGCCGGCGCCATCAATGCGGTGGTGGGATTGACATAGGCGTTTGCGCTGAGGCGAACGTCGATCGGGATGCCGTAGATCAGCACATGTGCGATCTGCGCGATCTCGCTCATCAGCGTGACGACAGCGCCCGCGACCACGCCGACCACCAGCGCGAGCGGGATCAGGTAGAACTCGTTGCTGCGCACGAGCGCCCGCAGCCGTGTCAGCGCCTTGTTCGAACCGCGTCGCTCGATGATCCGCGTGAGTCGAGAAAGCACCGTCAGTCCCTTCTGTCCAACTCAGACATCGGCGAGCCCGTAGCCGGCCGTCTTCACGCGCACGCGCTCGATCTCCTCGCTCGACAGCAAGGACGGCCGGCCGGTCTGCAGACAACCCTGGCGCTTCGGAGATCGAGGGCTCATCGGCGCAGATAATGGCGCAATGCCCGGCGGGTCAAGCAACTCTTCCCGTGATGGCGGTCCGACGCTTATCGCAAGGGTCCGTGCGCCGAAACCCCTCACCCGGCGCGGCCCGGAACGGCGGCCTCGGCGAATGTCGCCATGCCGTTGTGAAGCGCGCAGGCCAGCCGCAGAATCGGCAGCGCGACCGCGGCCCCGGAGCCTTCGCCAAGCCGCAAATCGAGGTCGAGCAATGGGCGGGCATCGAGCGCATCGAGCACCATCCGGTGCCCCTGCTCCGCCGACCGGTGAGAAAAGATCAGAAAGGGACGGCAGGAGGGATTGAGGCGCGACGCTACGAGCGCGGCGACAGAGACGATGAAACCGTCCACCAGGATCGGAATGCGACGCTGCGCCGCGGCAATGATGGCGCCGCAGATCGCCGCGATCTCAAGTCCTCCGACAGCGTACAAGATTCGCTCCGGCGAATCATCCGGCATGAGGCCATGATGGGCCAGCGCCGCAGCAATCACGCGCGCCTTGCGCTCGCGGCCGGCGGCATCGAGACCCGTGCCGCTGCCGGTGATCGTTTCGGCCTCCTTCCCGAGCAGCGCCGCTGCGATCGCGGCGGCCGATGTCGTGTTGCCGATGCCCATTTCACCGAGAATGAGGATGTCGGGCGCAATCGCGGCGGCCCGCGCCACCGCTCGCTGGCCACAGTCGAAAGCGAAACCAATGTCGGCCGCTTCGAGCGCGGCTCCCCGGCTGAAATCCCGGCTGCCGCGCCGTGGCTTGTCGGTGACGACGCCCGGCACCGGCGCCTCGGCCAGCGTCCCGGCGTCGACGACTTCGAGGCGCGACCCCAATTCGCGCGCGAGCACCGAAATCGCAGCGCCTCCGGCGGCGAAGTTCGCCATCATCGCAATGGTCACGTTCTGCGGATAGGCGGAAACGCCCTGCGCCGCAATGCCGTGATCGCCGGCAAAGATGATGATCGGCGCGCAGGTGGCCCGGGGACGATCGGTGTGCTGTAAGCCGGCAAGCTCGATCGCGAGCACCTCTAGCCGGCCGAGCGCGCCAGCCGGCTTGGTGAGTTCGCATTGCCGGAGAAAGGCTGCGTCGCGATGCGCAACCGAGATGTGAGGGCATTCCTGATGGACCCATTCGGGCAGCATGCGTGATCACCTTTTGATCGTGCCGACTAAGTCAATTTGCGTTTCAGGACATAGCTATCCATGATCCAGCCATGCCTCGCCCGCGCCTCCGCGCGCGCGGCGGCGATTTCAGCGCCGACATCGGCCAACTGGCCGGACAAAGTGATCTCATTCGGCATGCCGAGATATGCGCCCCACCAGATCTTGATTCCCTTCGCATCGAGCGCCTGAAACGCCGTCCCGCCATCGAGCATGACGACGACGGTTTCCACGCCGGACGGCCAGCCGGCTTCGCGCAGCCGCCGCCCGGTCGTGACCAGAAAGGGCTCGCCAATCTCGTTGAGGGGAATGGCGTGGGCGGCGCATAGCGCCTGGATCGCGGTGACGCCGGCGATGACTTCGATCTTCGGGACCGGATCAAATCTGCGCGCGACCCGCAGGCTGGAATCGTAGAGCGAGGGATCGCCCCAGATCAATAGCGCCACGCGCCCCGCGGCTCCAAGATGCGTCGCGATCTCCCGTGACCAGGCCGCGGCAACGGCGTCGTGCCACTCATCGACGCCACCGCGATAATCCTCCCGATCGCCGTCGCGCTCGGGCAGGTCGAACTCGGCGATGCGCGTCTTGGGATTGGTCAGAACCTGCGCGCAGATCGTCCGGCGCAACGCCGCGAGATCGGATTTCTCCGCGCCCTTGCGCGGGATCAGGACGAGGTCGGCGGCGTTGATCGCGTGGACGGCCTTGAGCGTCAACTGATCGGGATCGCCGCAACCGATCCCGATGAGCGACAGGGTGAGCATGGCATCATCGGCTGGGGGCGCCCCCGCCAAGAGCTTAGGCAAGAGCTTGGGCAAGACCTTACGCGGCGTGATGCAATCGGCGGGTGACGAAGGCGCCGTCGAATACGCCGCGCAGCGACTTCGCCATCGCCAGAACGCCGAGATCGAGCAGCGGCTCGACGACAATCACGAGCGCGTAGGACGCGCCGAAGGTCGCGATCGACGACAGATTGTCGGCGCCCAGGCCGCGGCCATAGATGGCCCAGAACGCGACCCACGTCACGATGCCGGCCTGATACGCCGTCGAAAGCGACAGCGCCTGACGATAGAACAGGTCGACATAAGCGGTATCGCGGGCGACGATGCGGTCGGCAAGCGCGCCGATCGCAAACAGGGGCACCAGGAGCGTCGTCACGTTCATGCCGTATTGCGGCAGGTCGCTCGGCACGAAGAACAGGCCCTGCAGCAGAAGCCCGAGCGCCAATCCGAAGGCGGCGGGCGCGGCGCCGAAAATCAGAAACAGTGTTGAGCCGAAGATGAAATGAACTTCGGATACGCCGACGGAGAAATGCGGCAGCATCTCGAAGAAAGCGAACACCAGCGCCGTGGTTGCGCTTGCGCGCAATGCGAAGGAGGCCGAGCCCTGCTCGCGGACGGTCTGGGCCGCGAGTTTCGCGGCGTAGCCGCAGGCGGCCGTGGCCGTGGCATAGCTCAGGACGATCTTGGTGCCGTCAACGATACCGGGTTCGATATGCATGATTCATGTCCTTCTCGGTTGCCAAATTTATACCGCCATCAATCGGTCCCCGCCAGCGCCCCGTAGAGGATTACGGCGGTTGCGGTCACATTTTCCTGAGCCAACTGCGCGACAAGTCCTGCGATCGTCGTACGGACCAGCCGCTGATCGGCATGCCCGACAGATTCGGCCAACAGCGCCGGCGTATCCGGCGACATCCCCTGCGCGATCAGCCGCGCGGCCAGCGCCGGAAAGGTCCGTTTTCCCATGTAGAGCGCGGTCAAGGCGTGGGGGTCTGCGAGCGCGGCCCAGTTGAGATCGTCGGGCAGCTCGCCCGTCACGTCGGCGCCGGTGACGAATTGCACCCGGCGGGCGGTGTGCCGGCGGGTCAACGGAATTGCGGACACAGCCGCTGCCGCGCAGGCGGCGGTGACGCCGGGGATGATCTCGTAGGCGATGCCGGCCGCGTTGAGCGCGTCCAGCTCTTCCTCGAGCCGGCCGAAGATCCCGGCATCGCCGGACTTCAGCCGCACCACGGATGCGCCCGTCGCGGCGTAATCGACCAGCAGCCGGCTGACATGCTCCTGCTTGGCCGAGGGCTTTCCAGCGCGCTTGCCGACCGAGACCAAGTTGGCGCCCTTGTGGACATGATCGAGAACAGCGCCCGAGGCGAGATCGTCGTAGAGCACGACATCGGCGGCGTCCAGGCGCGCAACGGCTTTCAGCGTCAGAAGCTCGGGATCGCCCGGACCTGCCGAGACAAAGGAGACGAAGCCGCTCATCTGTCGTCCGCGATCAGATGAAAGAACGTGCCGGTGACGCGCCCACGGCGCGATCCGCTTTCGGCGACACCGGCGCCGTTGGCATCGCGCACGGCGGCGAGCGGCGCGTCGGGTTGCGTAAGAATCATGGCATAGTGGAATTCGTGGCCGCGCAGCCTTGCGCCGGCGGCGTAGCCCGGCATGCCGGTCGCAAGCTCCGCCAGCCGGTAACCGAGATGCATGCGGCGGGTGGCAAAACTGGTCTCGAGCCCCAGCAGGCCGATCATCGCGTGCCGCGTACCGTCCTTGTCGGTCAGCACGGTGCCGAGCACCATGTAGCCGCCGCATTCGCCATGCACTGGCCGCGTTTCGGCGAAGGCGTGCAGCGCGCGGCGAAACCGCTCATTGGCCGCGATCCGGCCCGCGTGCAATTCCGGATAGCCGCCAGGCAGCCAGCAGACGTCGGCGTTGGCATGCGGGCCTTCATCGGCGAGCGGCGAGAATGGCATGATCTCGGCGCCCGCCGCGCGCCAGTCTTCAAGAATATGCGGATAGATGAAGGAAAAGGCGGCGTCGCGCGCCAACGCAATGCGCTGGCCCGGCGGCGTCACGCGTGGCGCTGATTTCGCGTTAGACGCGGTCCATTCGCATTCGGACAGCCGCAGCAGCGCATCGAGGTCGATGCGTTCCGCGACCAGACGCGCGGCTTCCCCAATCAGTTCGTTCAGCCTTGCAAGCTCCTCCGCCTGGACGAGACCAAGATGCCGTTCAGGCAATTTGATCGGTGCATGCCGCGGCAATGCGCCGAGGACAGCGATGCCTGCGCCCTCCATCGCCCGCCGCACCAGGTCTTCATGGCGCGGACTGGCGACGCGATTGAGGATGACGCCCGCGACCCGCACACCTTTCCGAAAATCCCGAAGCCCGGCGGCGACGGCCGCGGCGGTCTGCGCCTGGCCTGCAGGATCGAGCACCAGAAGCACCGGCCAATCCATCATCTCGGCGAGATCGGCGCTGGCGCCAGTGCCGGACATGCCCAGCGATGCGACGCCGTCGAACAGCCCCATCGAGCCCTCGGCCAGCACCAGGTCGGCGTCACGCCCGCGCGCGACAAGTCCTTCGATCGTGTCGCGCCGCATCGCCCAGCTATCGAGATTGACCGAGCTGCGCCCGGTCGCCGCCGCGTGGAAGGCGGGATCGATGTAATCCGGACCGCTCTTGAAACACTGCACGCCAAGCCCGCGGTCGCGATAGGCGCGCGCGAGCGCCAAGGTCAGCGTCGTCTTGCCGGCGCCGGAGGCGGGAGCCGAGATGACGAGACAATGCGCCATCACGACGCCTCCGGAAAGCGCGGCGCGGTTCCGACCGGCCGGTAGCGGCGGTCGTAGTCGCCCGCATAGAGGCGGCTCTCGCCGAAATCGCTGGCATCGAGCGTTCTGCCGACCAGGATGATCGCGGTGCGTTCGAGCTCGGCGCCGAGCGATGCCTCGAGCGTGCCCAAGGTCGCACGCACGATGCGCTGGTCCGGCCAACTCGCGCGCCACACCACCGCCACGGGGCAATCGTCGCCATAATGCGGGGTGAGTTCGGCGATGACCTTGGCCAGCACATGCACCGAGAGATGGATCGCAAGCACTGCGCCGGTCTGTGCAAACGCCGATAGCGTCTCGCCCTCTGGCATGGCACTCGCCCTGCCCGACGTGCGCGTCAGCACCACCGACTGCGCGAGGCCCGGCAGCGTGAGCTCTGTTTCCAGCGCCGCGGCGGCGGCGGCGAAAGACGGCACACCCGGCGTCACCGTATAGGGAATGCCGAGATCGCGCAGGCGGCGCAATTGTTCGCCCATCGCCGACCAGACCGAGAGATCGCCGGAATGCAGCCGCGCCACGTCCTTGCCTTCGGCATGCGCGGCCGAGATCGCGGTCATGATCTCGTCCAGCGACAACGGCGCGGTGTTGACAATGCGCGCCCCAGGCGGGCAATGCGCGAGAATTTCCGCAGACACCAGCGAGCCGGCATAGAGACAGACCGGACAGGCCGCGATGAGATCGCGCCCGCGCAAGGTAAGAAGGTCTGGCGCGCCCGGGCCGGCGCCTATGAAATGCACGGTCATGCGCCCTCTCCTTCCGCGATCGCGGCCGTGGCGGCTTTGTCGCGCGAGACGGCTCGCTCCGCGACAAGGCGCGCGCCCTGCCCCGCCGCCGCGAGCGCGGCGGCTTCCGCGAGCGAGCCCGTGCCGAACATCGTCGCGATCCGCGCCGAACGCGTCGGCGTCTCGACCCGCGCCAGGACCTCGGCGGGCACAGGCCTGATCGTCAGGCCCAGTTCGCACGCCAACGAGACGATGACCGCGGCGCCAGCCTTGTCAGCCGCGGTCGCCAAGGCATCGAGGCCGCGCGCGCCGCCCGCCGCAGCCAGCGCGTCGCGCAGCGACTCGATCGTCGCCTCTTTTCTGAAGCCGAGCCCCGCGACCCTCATTTCACCGCGCTCCATTGTACGACCGGGCGCGCGGCCTGCCAGGACCGGTAGCGGCCGAGCGGCGCCGCATGCGCGAGCTCGATCCGCATCATCTCGCCGCCATGCGCGTATTGTAGGTCCGACAGCAGCGCCTCGGTTTCCAGCGTCACGGCATGGGCGACAACGCGCGTGCCCTGCCCGAGCCGCATCCATACGGCATCGAAGAGCGCGGCATCCAATCCACCGCCGAAGAAAACCGCATCCGGCGTCTTGAGGCCCTCGAGCGCTGCTGGTGCATGACCCGTGACGATCGATATGCGGTGCGAGAGGCCGAAGGCCGCGGCGTTGGCGCGGATGTTGGCGGCGCGGTCGTCGCGCGCCTCGATCGCAGTCGCTGTTGCGCCGGCCAAGGCCCATTCGATCGAGATCGAGCCGGAGCCGGCGCCGATGTCCCACAGGGCTTCACCGGGGCGCGGCGCCAAGGCCGATAGCGCCAGCGCACGCACCGGCCGCTTGGTAATCTGGCCATCATGGGCGAAGAGATCATCGGCGAGGCCGGAGCTGCGCGGCAATCCCGCCGTACCCTCGGCTTGCAGCGCGACCGCAAGCGGGCTCGCGGTTGCATCAGCGGCAAAACGTTCCGCCCGGCTTTCGCCGATGCGTTCGCGTGGGCCGCCGAGCGCCGACAATGTCCACAGCCGCGACGCGCCCCAGCCCCGCGCCGTGAGCCACGCCGCGAGATCGCACGCTGCCTGCGCATCGCGCACGAGGCAGATGATACGCGTGCCGTGCGCGAGCAGCGGCACCAGCCGCTCGAAAGGTGCCGCGTGAAGTCCCAGGCAATTGACGTCCTCAAGTCGCCAGCCAAGCCGCGCCGCGGCGAGCGAGAAGGTCGAGGGCGCGGGATGCGCGATCCATTCGCCCGCCGACAAATGAGCCGCAAGAGTGCCGCCGGCGCCATGCCAGAACGGATCGCCCGAGGCGAGCACCGCCGTCGAGCGGCCCCTGCAGGACAGCACGGGCGCGACGTCGAACGGCACCGGCCAGGGCCGTCCGCGCCTGCCGATCTCGGCGAGCTGAAGATGACGCTCGCCGCCGAACACCACCTCGGCTTCCCTCAGCGCCTTTCGGCTTGCGTCCGATAGCCCGGCCAGGCCATCTTCGCCGATACCGATGATGGTCAGCCAAGGACCTGTTAAAGGATCAGCCATGATGCGCGCCCTCATTCTGGGCGGAACCAGCGACGCCAACCAGCTCGCCGGCGCGATCGTGCGTGCCGGGATCGATGCCATCTATTCCTACGCCGGGCGGACGCAGAGCCCCATCGGACAGTTGCTGCCGATACGCACCGGCGGTTTTGGTGGCGTGACCGGCCTGATCGCGTTCATCAGGGCCGAACGAATCACGCATGTCATCGATGCGACCCATCCTTTTGCCGCCGAGATGAGCCGCCACGCGGTCGCAGCCTGCGCGACGTCGGAAATCCCGCTGCTCGCGCTGGAGCGCACGCCCTGGACGCGCGTTAAGGGCGACCGATGGATCGAGGTCGAAAACATCGACGCCGCGGTCGACGCCTTGCCGGAGGCGCGCGCCCGCATATTCCTGGCGATCGGCCGGCAGCATCTTGCGCCCTTTGCCGCCAAGCCGCAGCACGCCTATACGCTGCGATTCGTCGATCCTCCCGAGGGCCCACTGCCGCTGCCGGACACCGAACTCATCGTCTCGCGCGGCCCCTTCACCCTCGAGGACGATCTCGAGCTGATGCGCATACGAAACATCGCATGGGTTGTCGCGCGAAACTCCGGCGGCGCCGGCGCGCGCGCCAAGATCGACGCCGCCCGCGCGCTCGGCCTGCCGGTCATCATGATCGCACGGCCCGTACTGCCCGAACGGCCGCGGGTCGAGAGCGTCGACGAGGTGCTGGCGTGGCTCGGTCATGACGCCCGCCTCGGCGCATAGACCCAACGTCCGACGCGGCGCGTCGCTGAATTACCGACGATGACGAGTGTTGCCATGTCGGCCATCTCGGCGCGCGCCTCCCGCAGCGGCAGGATATCGATGCGCTCCTTGGGCGTCGTGACGGCATGGGCGAAGATGATCGTGCGCTCGCCGCAGCCTGCCTCCTTCAAAACGTCCAGCGCGCGGGCAAATCCTTCGGGCCGGCTCTTAGAACGCGGGTTGTAGAGCGCAATGGCGAAATCGGCCTCGGCCGCAAGCCGCAGGCGCTTTTCGATGGTCGGCCACGGCTTGAGATTGTCCGAGAGATTGATGGCGCAGAAATCATGGCCAAGCGGCGCACCCGCACGCGCCGCGGCGGCCAACATTGCGGTGACGCCGGGCAGCACGCGGATCGAGACATCCTGCCACTGCGGCGCGGCTTCCAGCGCTTCGAACACGGCGGCGGCCATCGCGAAGACGCCGGGATCGCCGGACGAGACGATGACGACGTTGCGTCCGTCGGCGGCAAGCCGCAACGCCTCGCCTGCCCGTTGCAACTCCATGCGGTTGTCGGAGGGATGAAGCGTCAATCCATCCCGCGCCGGGATGCGCGCGACATAAGGCGCGTAGCCGAGGACATCAGTCGCACCGGCCAGCGCAGCCGAGACTTCCGGCGTCACCAGCGCCGCGTCTCCGGGCCCGAGGCCGGCGATGGTCAAGGTGCCCGTCATTCAGCCGCCTCTTGTTGCCGGCCGCGCCCGTGCACCAGGACGATCGCAAAGTATGGGCAATCCGTCGTATCGACATCCCGTAGGCGCGCGACGCGTTCGCCCGGCATGGTGCCGCGTTCGATCAGCCAGGCGTCATCGAGCCGGCCCGCTATCTCCAACGCGCGGCGGACTTTTCCGAGGTTGCGCCCGGTCTTCATGACCACAAGCGCGTCCGTGCCGCACGCGCGTCTTGCCAATTCGCCTTCCGGCAGTGTCGCCATCAGCACTGTCATCACATCGTCGCCGAGCGCGATCGGCTGACCGACCGCGTTCCAGCACCCGGCCATTCCGGGAATGCCCGCGATAACGTCTATCTCGACGCGCCCCTGTAATCGCGCGTAAAGATGCATGAACGAGCCATAGAAGAACGGGTCGCCCTCGCAGAGCACGACGACATCCGTCTCCCGCGCCAGCCGTTCGAGCCGATCGGCGCAGGCGTCGTAAAACTCCGCAAGTACGCTGATGTACTTGGGACTATCGAAGGCCAGTTCGGTCGTGACGGGATATTCCATTGGATATTCGCTGACGTCGCGCGCCAACAGCCCATCGACGATGCGCCGCGCCTGCCCCGGCCGCCCGCGCTTGCGAAAATAGGCGACGTGCGTCGCGGCGCGGATTTCCCGGTCCGCGCGCACGCTCATCAGGTCCGGATCGCCCGGTCCAAGCCCGCAGCAGATGATCCGCCCCATTGCTATTCGCTCCTGCTTGCGAGCGCGTTCACGGCGGCGACCGTGATCGCCGAGCCGCCGAGCCGTCCCTCGACGGTGAGCGCGGGCGCGGGTACTGCTGCCATCAGCGCGGCCTTGGCCTCCGCTGCGCCGACGAAACCCACCGGGCAACCGATGATCGCCGCCGGCCGCGGGCACTTTTCGTCTTCCAGCATGTTGAGGAGATGGAACAGCGCGGTCGGCGCATTGCCGATCGCGACAATCGATCCCCGAAGATGCCGCCGCCAAAGTTCGAGCGCCGCGGCCGAACGGGTGTTGCGCATCGACTGGGCGAGCGCCGGCATGGCCGGATCGTCCAGCGTGCAGATCACGGCGTTGTCGGCAGGCAGGCGCGCGCGCGTGATTCCCTCCGACACCATGCGCGCATCGCAAAGGATAGGCGCGCCATTCTGCAAGGCCGCGCGTGCGGCACTCGCCATGCCCGGCGTAAAGCGAATGCTCGCTTCGAGCCCGACCATGCCCGAGGCGTGGATCATGCGCACGACCACCGGTTCCTCATCCGCTGTGAAGCGCGCGAGGTCGGCCTCGCGCCGGATCGTCGCGAACGACTGCCGGTAGATCGCCGCGCCGTCGGTTTCGTAGAGATGGGGCATCAGGTTGCTCCCATCAAAGCGGCAGGATCGCCGCGCATCTCGGCGGGATCGATCCCGCGAACCATGGGAACATCGCGCGTGCAACCGTCGCGAACCAAATCGAAACCCTCGCCGGTGCCGACGAGGGTGATCGACGATGCTCCCCGATAGGCGCAGCCCTTGGCGCAACCGGAGACATGAAGGCGGATGTCCTGCGTAATGAACGGCGCCAATGCTGCGGCGAGGTTCCGCGTTTCCGCATGCGCCTGCGGACAGGCCGGCGCGCCGGTGCAGGCCACGACGCGCAGAATGGGATCGTCCGCGCGCGTGACGAGGCCATCATGTCGCGGCATCTCGGAGAGCGCTTCGACGAAGATCATGCGCCAGGGCGTGATGCGCAGGGCCGGCGCGAGACCGCCGAGGAATTTCAGCGTCGCGCATTGCAATTGTCCGAACGCAAGCCCGACCAGCGCGCCATCGGTGTAGGGGCCCGGCCCCGGCGGCGAGACGGCCGGCGCGGGCTCCGCTTGGCCTGCCAGCGCATCCGGCAGCCTGGCCCCGTTCGCAAGATGCGCAGCCATCCGCCCTTGCCCATTCTTCGCGCCGCCCGAAGCCACGAACCATCTTGCGAGCGAGAGCGCCGTGTCGACAGCCTCGGCTCGCCCGACATCACGCCCCCGCTCCGAACCATCGGCGCGCACGATCAGTCGCCCCTCCACACCGCGCTCGATGCGAATATCGGCGGGAGCCTGCGCCAGCACACGTTCCGTTCCGCAGTCGACCGCGAAGCCGAACTTTGCAGGCAGGCCGAGAGAGCCGGCCGCAAGCGCCTGCTCGAGTTCAGCCGCAAGCAAATGGGTGTCATCACTCTCTTTCCAGAACGGCGCGACCAGGACGTTGCGCTGCTCCTCCATTTTCTCATCCGCATCGATCAGGCCGAGCGGCGCCAGCGCCTCGAGCAGCCGCACATGGCTCGCCGCGCCGACGCCGCGTATCTGCAGATTGGCCCGGCCGGTCAAATCGATCAGCCCGTTGCCATGACGCTCGGCGAGATCGGCAATGGCGGAAGCCTGGCCAGCCGACAGCCGGCCGCCGCGCGGACGGATGCGAACCACGAGGCCATCGCCCGATTGCATCGGCCGATAGGCGCTCGGACACCAGCCCTTGATCGAGAAACCGGTCATGACGCTTCCCGCATGGATGCGGCAATCGAGTTGCGCCGCGTCACCCACAACGACGCCTCATGCAGGCGCCTGAAGCAATCGTCCATCGCCGCCAGCGCCGCCGGATTTGCACGCGCGAGGAACGCGCGGACCTCCTCACTGCCGAGCGTCGCATCGTAATAGAGATCGAACAGATGCGCCGGCACGGCATCGGCCAGGTGCGCGAACGCCGCCATGTGCTCCAGGGTCGCCGCAATTTCGGCGGCGCCGCGAAAGCCGTGGCGCGTCATGCCTGCGATCCATTTTGGATTGGCGGCGCGGGCGCGCACCACACGGGAGATTTCCTCGGTCAATGAGCGCGCGCGCGGCACGTCAGGTTTCGTCGCATCGAGATGATAGAGCGAAGCGATCGGCGTGCCGAGGCTTAAGGCAGCCGCCGCAACGCCGGCTTCATGCGCGGCATAGTCCGCCGCGAGCAGCAAATCCGTCTCCGGCAAGTCCTGCACATGCACGAAGGCATCGGCGGCCGTGAGGCGCGCCTCGATCCCGGCGCGGTCGGGCTTCATGTCACCATTCGACGCGATGGACCACGATGACGACGCAAGCCAGGCCTCGCCCGCGGCATGACGGGCTTCGGGTGTGAACACAGCGAGGTTTGACGCCATGCCGGCGCCGTATTGCCCGGGTCGCGGACCGAACACCCGCGCGATACGATGGCAATAGGGATTCTCGTCGCCCTCGAAGTCGCGTTTCGACAGCGCCTCGGCGGCCATCTCGAACAATTGCGCGAGGCCGGTAAAGACATCGCGAAACAATCCCGAGACCCGCAGCGTCACGTCGATGCGCGGCCGGCCGAGCTGGGCCAGCGGGATGATCTCGAATCCGGTCAGGCGTCCGGAGTCCTGGTCCCAGCGCGGCTCGATGCCCGCGAGCTGCAAGGCCATCGCAAACTCCTCGCCTGCCGTTCGCATGGTCGCCGAGCCCCAGAGATCGACGACCAGCCCCTTCGGCCAGTCGCCGTGATCCTGCAGATGCCGCCGCAGCAGTTCTTCGGCGAGCTTGATGCCCTGCGCATGGGCCGAGCGCGTCGGCACCGCACGCGGATCGACCGCGAACAGGTTGCGCCCGGTCGGCAGGACGTCGCGGCGTCCGCGAAACGGCGAGCCCGCAGGCCCCGGCGTCACGCGCCGGCCCGACAGCGCATCGATCAGCGCAGCCCGCTCTTCGGTGCCGCAGTCGCCGCGGCCGAACACATGCAGGCCGTCGCCGTACTGGCTCTCCTTGAGATCGCAGACGAAGCGGTCGATCCGTGGGATCGCCTCGGCCGGCGCAGCTGACGCAGACAAGCCAAGATCATGCTCGACCCCCGCCGCGCGCGCTTCGTCGCGAATCGCGGCCACGAGACGCCCGCGCCGCGCCGGATCGAGGCCGTCGGCGGTCGAATATTCATCAAGCAGTTGTTCGAGCCGAATGAGATTGCCCGGCAACACGCTGTCGGCGAGCGGCGGCGGCAGGTGCCCGATGGTGACGGCGCCGATGCGGCGCTTGGCCTGCGCCGCTTCGCCGGGATCATTGACGATGAAGGGATAGATGACGGGAAGGTTGCCGATGAGCGCTTCAGGCCAGCACGCGTCCGACAGCGCGACGGATTTTCCCGGCAGCCATTCCAGCGTGCCATGCGCGCCCATATGGATCAGTGCATCGATGCTCTGGCTCCCGAGCCAGAGATAGAAGGCGACATAGGCGTGGCACGGCGTGCGCGAGAGATCGTGATAGTCGGCGTCGCGATGTTCGACTTCGCCGCGCTCGGGCTGCACGGCGATCATCATCTTGCCGCGCCGGATCGCGACGAAATGGAAGCTGCCATCATGGACAAGCGGATCGTCGTCCGGCGCACCCCAGGCATCTTCGAGGTTCTGCTGCAGTATCGGAGCAAGCGCAGCCCGCGCAACGCGGTAGTCGGTAACGCTCCAGCACAGTGTCTCCTCGCGCAGCGCGTTCCCCAACGCATCGACGCCTTCCACATCGAAACCGGCAGCTCCGACGTCGGCGAGCAAAGTTTCGGTCGAGGCCAATGCATCCAGTCCCACCGCGTGCGCGATCTGATGCGGGCGGCCGGGATAGCTCGACAGAATGATGGCAAGCCGCTTGTCATGCGCCGGCTTCGTCGCGAGACGATGCCAGGACGATATCCGCGCCACCGCGGCATCAATGCGCGCGGCGTCGGCCTGGTGCGCCAGATGTGAAAACTGCAGATCGGGATCGCGCGCGCCCGGCGACTTGAAGCTGACGGCGCCGGCCAAGATCCGGCCATCGACTTCCGGCAGCACCACATGCATCGCAAGATCAGCCGGTGACAGGCCACGCAGCGAGGACGCCCAATCTTCGCGCCGGGCGGTCGACAGCGCGACCTGGAACACCGGGCAGGACGCGGCGTCGAACGGCGTCGTTCCGTCATCGCCGATCGCGGAGAACGCGGTCGCATTGACGATCACGGCCGGCGGCTGTTGCGTGAGATGAGCCTTCAGCCATGCGGCGACGCCGGGCGCTTTCAGCGACGTCGCAAATACGCCGTGGGCGTCAAAGCCCTTTTGCCGCAGAGCTGAAATCAACGCATCGACCGGTCCCGTATCGGCTGAAGTGAGATAGGAGCGATAGAAGGCTATGAGCGCGCGCGGCTTATCGGAGTTTGGCAACGATGCCAGCACGCCACGGGCCGGGTCGAAGAAGCCCATCTCGGGAATCTCGGTCTCTCCGAACACCGGGCTCGCATAAAGTCCGGACGCCAGCGCGAGCTGGGCGATCGCCGCCTGTGCCGCTGTCGCGCCGCCAGCGTCGCAAAGCGCCTTCAGCCGTCTCAGCGTCGACAGCGGCAGCGTCGAGAGTTCGTCAAGTCGGGGATCGTCGCGGCCATCCGCCGGCAGCACGGCGAGCGCGATGCCGCGCTGTGTGGCGAGTTGATGCAGCGCGGCGATGCCATATTGCCAATAGGATTCGCCGCCGATCAGCCGCACCAATATTCCGCGCGCATGCGAGAGCGTGCGTTCCACATAGGTGTCGACCGAAAGCGGATGCCGCAGCGCCACGAGATTGGCGAGCCGCAGCGACGGCAGGCCGGCGCGGCCGCGCCGCCAGCCGGCCGCGAACGCGGCAAGGTCGCTGTCGGAAAAGGAGAGCATCACGAGGTCGGCCGGATCCTGACCGAGATCGACGGCCGTCGCGGTCTCTTCAAGCCCATGGCTCTCACGAAAGATGACGTGCATCGAACGCCAGATCCCGAAATGCTTCTATTGTTTGAGCATGATCTCCGCGCAAACGCTTCGCGTTTGTCGCGAGGGAAAACCGGTACCCACTTTTCCGGATCATGCTCTAAATACCAAGCCCCGCCTTGATCGCAGCCTCGTCGATATCGCCTCGCTCGCCGATCACGACCAGTTTCGACCGGCGCGGCGCCGCGCCCCACGGCCGGTCGAACTGATGCCGCACCCGCTCGCCGACCGACTGCACCAAAAGCCGCATCGGTTTGCCCGCGACAGCCAGATATCCCTTGGCGCGCAGCACATTCTGCTCGCGCGCCAGACGGCCGATCGATCGCACCAGCGCGTCGATATCGGTGATCTCCGGCAACTCGACCACGACGGAGGCGAAGTCGTCATGCTCATGGTCGGCCTCGCCGTCATGATGCGAGGGCCGCGCGGCGATGTCGTCCTCCGCCGCGGCGTTGAGACCAAGGATCACGCGCGGGTCGATGGTGCCGTCAGTGACCGCAAGCATCGGCACCGGACGCGGCGCCTCGGCCGCGATGGCAAGCTTTGCTGCTTCAAGTCCCCTCTCGCCGGCAAGATCGGCCTTGGTCAGGAGCACGATGTCCGCGCAGGCGACCTGATCCTCGAACACCTCCGACAACGGCGTCTCGTGATCGAGGCTTTCGTCGGCGGCGCGTTGCGCATCGACCGCGGCCGGATTCGGCGCGAAGCGGCCGGCGGCGACGGCTTCCGCGTCGGCGAGCGCGATGACGCCGTCGACCGTGATGCGCGAGCGGATCTCCGGCCAGTCGAACGCCTTCAGGAGCGGTTTTGGCAAAGCGAGCCCGGACGTCTCGATCAGGATATGATCGGGGCGCGTTTCACGCGACAGCAGCTTTTCGATGGTCGGAATGAAATCGTCGGCCACCGTGCAGCAGATGCAGCCATTGGCAAGCTCGACGATATTCTCCGCCGGACAATTGGCGTCGGCGCAGGACTTCAGGATCTCGCCGTCGACGCCCTCGCTGCCGAATTCGTTGACCAGCACCGCGAGCTTCTTGCCGTTGGCGTTCGTCATCAAATGCCGGATCAGCGTCGTCTTGCCCGATCCGAGGAAGCCGGTGATGACCGTGACCGGTATTTTCGCAAGCGAGGTCATTCGGCGGCCTCCGGCAAGGACATGATCGGTGGAATGCGGGCGAGCGACTGCTTGCGGAAGATTTCGGGCCGCGTGCGCCACGGCACGATGCCGTCGGGCGCCACGGCATAGGCGGCAGCTCCAATAACGACGTCCTGCGCATTCGCCTCCGACAAGCGGCCATAGACATAGGACCAGCGCCCGGGCGCGCTCAGTGCGACCGAACAGCCCTGGTTGCACGCGGACAGGCACTCGATCGGCACCAAGGTCACGCCGGGTGGCACGCCCACGTCGAGAATGGCGTGGCGCAAGAGCGCGCCCGGCGTCGGTTGTCCTTCAGGAATAGTTTGACCCGCGCGGCAGGTGATACAGACGTGAAGCGTGACGGCCATCGCCCTTCCTTCATACTGGCGGCAGGAGGCGATGAGGCGCGCGAATCCTTTGGAGGATTCGCTCCCCGTCGCGGAACACCCCGTCCGCCGGACTAAAACACATGGCGCTGGCAGGTCTCCCGGCTTGCGGAGCAGGATTTCTCCTCCGACCCCCGCCTTCCCGACCCTGTTCGGTCAGTGGCGATGGGGATCTCTCCGGTCACGGTCGCGGGGGCGGCTGCTTTTCGGGCTTGAGCCTTGCTGGCCGATAGCCCTATCGCATTCCCTCTTCGCCTGTCGTAGGACAGGAACCAACGTTCGACCCACCATTTGCCCAAGTGTGGGCCTTGTCAAGCCGGAGGAGTGCCCAGCATGGTTCCTGAACACGACACCGCTGAGGACATCAGACACGCGGCCAAGATGGCCAAGAAGAAGGCCGCGCGCGACCGGATGATGGCCGAGAAAAGCGGCGAGAAGGGCCTCATCATCGTCCATACCGGCGCGGGTAAGGGGAAGTCGTCGTCGGCCTTCGGCATGATCGTACGCTGCGTCGCGCATGGCTTTCCCTGCGCGGTCGTGCAGTTCATCAAGGGCGCCTGGGATACCGGCGAGCGGCGGCTGTTGACCACGCATTTCGGTGAGCTGTGCCAGTTCTACGCCATGGGCGAAGGCTTTACCTGGGAGACGCAGGACCGCGCCCGCGACATCGCAGCCGCCCAGGCCGGCTGGGAAAAGGCGAAGGAACTGATCAGTGATTCCAACCTACGGATGGTCGTGCTCGACGAGATCAACATCGCGCTGCGCTACGATTATCTCGATGTCAACGAGGTCGTCGCCTTCCTGCGGAATTCGAAGCCGCCGCTGACGCATGTCGTGCTCACCGGCCGCAATGCAAAGCAGGAGTTGATCGACGCGGCCGACCTCGTCACCGAGATGACATTGGTGAAGCACCCGTTCCGGTCCGGCGTCAAGGCCCAACCCGGCGTCGAGTTCTAGCTGTTCATACCGAGCATTCGATCGCATGGCGCGCGCGTTGATGATCCAGGGAGCCGGCTCGGACGTTGGCAAGTCGCTCATCGTCGCGGGGCTTGCGCGCGCCGCGACGCGCCGCGGGCTTCGCGTGCTGCCGTTCAAGCCGCAGAACATGTCGAACAATGCCGCCGTCACGATCGATGGCGGCGAGATCGGCCGGGCGCAGGCGCTGCAGGCGCAGGCGGCTTGTGTCGAACCACACACCGATATGAACCCCGTGCTGCTGAAACCGGAAACCGATGTCGGCGCGCAAGTGGTCGTGCAGGGACAACGCGTCGCGACCTTGCGCGCGCGCGACTATGCCGCGCTCAAGCCGTCGCTGATGCCGGCGGTGCTCGAAAGCTTCGAGCGGTTGAAGACCAGGTCCGACCTGGTGCTGGTCGAAGGCGCCGGCAGCCCCGCCGAAGTCAATCTCCGCGCCAGCGATATCGCCAATATGGGCTTCGCGCGGCGGGCGGACGTTCCCGTCGTGATCGTCGGCGATATCGACCGCGGCGGCGTCATCGCGCAGCTCGTCGGGATCAAGGAGGTGATCGATCCCGATGATGCCGCCATGATCGGCGGCTTCATCATCAACAAATTTCGCGGCGATCCCACGCTGTTCGATGACGGATATGCGCTGATCGCGAAACGCACCTCGTGGCGCGGATTTGGCGTGTTACCCTACTTTGCGCGCGCTCATGAGCTTCCGGCGGAGGACGCGCTCGGGCTTTCCGATTCGCGCAAGCCGGGCCGGCGCAAGATCGCCTGCCTTGCGCTGTCGCGGATCGCGAATTTCGACGATCTCGATCCGTTGAAGCTCGAGCCGGACGTCGATCTGGTGATGGTGCGAGCGGGCGAAGCCATTCCGGGCGATGTGACGCTCGTGATTGTTCCCGGCTCGAAATCGACGCGCGGCGATCTCGCATTCCTGCGCGAGCAAGGCTGGGACATCGACATTATGGCGCATCGCCGCCGCGGCGGGCACGTACTCGGACTCTGCGGCGGCTATCAGATGCTCGGGAAAAGCGTCGCCGATCCCCAGGGCATCGAGGGACCGGCAGGCGAAACGCCGGGCCTCGGGCTGCTCGACGTCACCACGGTGATGACGCCGCAGAAGAGCCTGACGCGGGTCGCGGCCATTCATGCCGCGACGCGGCAGCCGATCGACGCCTACGAAATCCATATCGGCCATACCGAAGGACCGGATTGCGCGCGGCCCTTCGCGTGGGTCGGCGAGGCGCCGGAGGGCGCGCTATCCGCGGACGGCCGCGTGCAGGGCAGCTATCTGCACGGCCTGTTTTCTTCGGACGCATTCCGCAGCGCCTTTCTCGCGCGGATCGGACTTTCCGGTTCAGGCGAGCCCTATCGCGCCAAAATCGAGAGCGCGCTCGACGCCCTGGCCGATCACATCGAGGCGCATCTCGACGTCGAAGGCCTGCTCGCGCTCGCGCGCTGACGTCTCTAGCGCGAAAGGGCTGCGGCGAGCCGCGCCCGTTCCTCATCGCTGCCGGGCAAGCCCAGCCGCAGCCAGCTTGGCCTATTCTTGAAAACACGCGACCAAATTCTTGCACCGGCAAGCCGCTCTTGCGCGGCGTTCGCATCACGGGTCTCGTAGAGACGAAACAGCGGCGTGCCGCCGACCAACGTCCAATCCACACCCTTCGCCAAGGCATCCAGCCACGATGACGCGCTCGCAAGGCGCGCGATTGTTGCGCTGGCCCAATCGCGGTCCAGCAATGCCCGCCGCCCGATTTCGATCGCCGCGCCCGAGATCGGCCACGGCCCGAGCATGCCGGCAAGCGCTGCCACATCCGCTTCGTCGCCAAGTACAAAGCCAAGCCGCAGTCCCGCCAGGCCATAGAACTTTCCGAATGAGCGCAGGATGACCAGTCCCGGCCTGCCCGCTTCCGGCGCCAGCGACAGGCCCGGCACAGCATCGGCAAAGCTTTCATCGACGATGAGGCGGCCGACGCGCGGCAGCAACGCGAGAAGTTTTGCGGGGTCGTGCTGCCGGCCGTCCGGATTGTTGGGATTGACCACGATCGCGAGATCGACGCCGGCGAGCGCTTCAAGATCGGCAACGTCTTCGACGCTCCAACCCGCGGCGTTCAGGACCGCGGCATACTCATTATATGTCGGCGCGAGAATCCGTGCCCGGCCGCCCGCCGCCAGCCGCGGCAGCAATTGGATCGCGGCCTGCGCGCCGGCGGTCGCAAGGACCGGCGCGGTGGTCGCGTAGGCTTGCCGAGCCGCCTCATGGAGGGCTTCGATGTCGGAGCGCGACGGCAGCGCGCTCCAATGCCGCGATTGCAGCTCGCCCGCCGGATAGGGACGCCGGTTGATGCCGGTCGACAGATCGATCCAGTCATCGAGGCGGCCGCCATAGCGCTTCACCGCAACATCGAGATTTCCGCCGTGATCCAACGTTCTCTCCCTTTAGACGAACGCCAGCACCACAAGAAGCCCCGCAAGACAGATCATGGCACGGGAATAGAGTTTTAGCGCCCGCGCGATATCGATGGCCGAGGGATCGCGGGCGGCTCCGTTCAACCATGGCTCGTCAGCGAACTCGCCATGATAAAAGCGCGGTCCGCAGAGCCGCACCCTGAGCGCGCCCGCAATCGCCGCTTCCGGCCAGCCGGCATTGGGCGAGCGGTGCCGGCGCGCATCCCTCGCCATGCAGGACATCGCGTCCATCGGATGCGCGGACACCAGCGCGAACAGCAGTCCCGTCAGCCGCGCCGGCACCAGGTTCGCAACGTCATCAAGCCGCGCTGCGGCCCAGCCGAACGCCTCGTGGCGTTCGGTGCGATGACCGATCATGGAATCGAGCGTATTGACCGCCTTGTAGCCGACGATGCCGGGCAGTCCGAACAGCGCGCCCCAGAACAGCGGCGCGACGATGCCATCCGAAGTATTTTCTGCGAGACTCTCGATCGCGGCGCGCGCAATCCCCGCTTCCTCGAGGCTTGCCGGATCGCGCCCCACGATCATCGCAACCGCCGATCGCGCCGCCGCCACATCGCCGGATTGCAATGGACGCGCGACCGCGGCGACATGATCATGCAGCGAACGCAGGGCGACGAAGGGCCAGGCCAACACGCCGAGCAGGACCATGCCGCCCCAGCCTTGCGGCATCGCGGCCTGCACGGCCAGTGCAAGGCCGCTCGCCAGCACGATCACAATCAGCGCGGCGGCAACGCCCGCGGCCCGGCGCTTCCAGGCCGCGTCCTCGGTCCGGTTCCAGCGCGCGTCCAATGCACCGAGCAGGCGGCCGAGCCATGTGACGGGATGGCCGATGCGCGCGAACAGGCCGTCGGGCCAGCCCAGAACGGCATCAACCCCCATCGCCACCACCATCGCTCCCGCAAATTCCACGCCGGCTCCTTAAGCTACCACGCCCTCCTGATGCGCAAGAATGCCGGGCGGGTGCAACCCCCTGCCTGCAAAGATTTTACCTTTGTCATCGTCCGGGATTGGTGGTTATTGCGGGCTGAATTGGAGAGCGCAATGGCCGTCATCCTCATCACCGGGGGCGCACGATCGGGCAAGAGCACGCGGGCCGAGGCTCGCGCGTGCGCCTTTGCGGGCCGGCCGGTCTACATCGCGACCGCCGAGGCGCTCGATGCCGAAATGCGCGAACGGATCGCTGCGCACCGTGCGCGTCGCGGAGAAGCCTGGCTCGAACGGGAAACCCCGCTGGAGCTGATTGCGGCCCTGGCCGAGACCGACGGCGGCGGCGCACGGCTGGTCGATTGCCTGACCCTTTGGCTCTCCAACCTGATGCATGCCGGACGTGACTGGTCGAGCGAGGCATCAGCGCTTGCCGATGCGCTTGGCCGCCAGCAAAGCCCAGTGGTGCTGGTCACCAACGAAGTGGGGCTCGGCATCGTGCCCGTCAACGCGCTGGCGCGCCAATTTCGCGACGCCGCCGGGCTGTTGAATCAGACCATCGCGCGCGTCGCCGACGAGGTCGAATTCGTCGTCGCCGGCTTGCCGATGCGCGTGAAATAATGCGCCGCGCATCCTGCCAAATCTCGCACCGTTCGGAGCCGCGTCTTGAAGAGTTACGCTGAAACCGCGCAAAATCTCGTCACCGATCTCAGGATCGCCATCTCGCTCTGCACGCGCCTGCCGATCGGGCCGGCGGGGGCGATCGGCGATGGCGATGTGGCGCGGGCAAGCTGGGCCTTTCCGGTCGCAGGTCTCGTGGTCGGCCTGTTCGGCGCCGCGGCTTACTGGCTCGCGTCTCGCGTCCACGTGCCGCCGATGGCCGCGTCGGCGCTTGCAATGGCCGCCACGGTGCTGCTCACCGGCGCGATGCATGAGGACGGACTCGCCGATACCGCCGACGGATTCGGCGGCGGCAAGACCCGCGAAACGAAACTCGAGATCATGCGCGACAGCCGGATCGGCACCTATGGCGCCTGCGCGCTTGCCATCTCGCTGATGCTGCGATGGAGCGCGCTGGCCGAGATCGCCGAGCCGCGGTTTGTGGCGGTCGCGCTGATAGCGGCGCATGTGTCGGCGCGCGCGGCCGTGCCGATCTTCATGTCCCTGGTCCCGCCGGCACGCAGCGACGGGCTGTCGACCAGCGCCGGACAGCCGCCGCGGCAAAGCGGGACCATCGCCTTGTTGCTCGGGACGGTTTGCCTGCTCTTCAGCTTCGGAGCATCCAGTGCGCTCGTCACACTGCTCGCGCTTGGCCTGATCAGCCTGGTGCTGGCGCGGCTCGCCATCAGGCAGATCGGCGGCCAGACCGGCGACGTGCTGGGCGCGCTGGAGCAGACCTGTGAAGCGGCGGTATTGCTGATCGCTGCCTCCCTGCTCTGAGCAGCGCGTGCACGGCCTGCCGCTATGGACATCGGGCCGAAACGCGCGTAGCCAAGATGAAGCCCCTAAGACCGGAGTTGAAATCCGTGGCTGAACAACGGCCCCTACATCGGCCCTTGGCCTCGATCGAGGCCGTCGAAAGCGGCCTTGCATCGCAAGGCTATATCGCGAGCCGCCAGATCGCGACCGCGGTCTACCTCGCCCAGCAGATCGAGAAGCCCATTCTCGTCGAAGGCCCGGCCGGCGTCGGCAAGACCGAGCTTGCGAAAGCGATCGCAGCCTGGCGCGGACTGAAGATGATCCGCCTGCAATGCTACGAGGGGCTGGACGAAGCGAAGGCGCTCTATGAGTGGAAATACGCCAAGCAGCTTCTCTATACCCAGATCCTGAAGGACAAGCTCGGCGAGGTGCTCGGCGGCGCCGAGACGCTGCACGCCGCGCTCGATCAATTGCACGATTTTGGCGACGTGTTCTTTTCCAAGGAATTCGTCGAGCCGCGGCCGCTGTTGCAGGCGCTGGAGCAACCGGCCGGCTGCGTGCTTTTGATCGACGAGATCGACAAGTCGGACGCCGAGTTCGAATCGCTCTTGCTCGAAATCCTATCCGACTTCCAGGTCTCCATCCCCGAGCTTGGCACGGTGTCCGCCGCCGTGCCGCCGACCGTAATCCTGACATCCAACAGCGAGCGCAATCTCGGCGATGCGCTCAAGCGGCGCTGCCTGCATCTTCATATCGGCTTTCCTGAACAGAAGCTCGAGGAGCGCATCGTCGAAAGCCGCGTTCCCGGCATCTCGGAAAAGCTGCGCAAACAGCTCGTCGGCTTCATCCACGACATCCGCAAACTCGATCTGAAGAAGCAGCCGTCGGTCAGCGAGACCATCGACTGGGCGCGCGTGCTGGTGCTGCTGCAGGCCTCCGAGCTTGGCCATGAGATGGTCAAGGATACGCTGAACGTGCTCTTGAAATACGAGTCCGACGTCGAGGCGACGCTGCCGCATGTCACGACGTTCGTCGCCAACGCGTTGCGGCAGAACGTCTTCGGCTGAAACCGATGAAGGAGAACCTGCATCGCTTCTTTCGCGTGGCGCGCGGAGCAGGCGTGCGGGTCTCGCCGGCCGAAAGCATCGATGCGATGCGGGCGGTGACCAAGGTCGGCCTCTCCGATAGAGGCATCCTGCGCGACACCTTCCTGCTGACGCTGGCCAAGAGCGAGGACGAGAAGAAGGCGCTTGGCGATTGTTTCGACCTGTTCTTCGCCGCTCCCGAGTTGTCGCAGCCCTCCGCTGTGAACGAGCCATCCGAGCCGGCCACCGAGGATAACGCGCTGGGCATCCAGAGCAGCGGCAGCGAGCCGGCAGAAAATCTCGGCCCGCTCACGCAGATGCTGTTGTCGCAGGACCGCGCCGAGATCGCCGCGGCAGTTGCCAACGCCTCCAGTGCGGCCTCGCTGTCCGACATCCGATATTTTACCCAGCGCGGCCTGTTCTCCACCCGCATCCTCGACGCGATGGGCATTGCGCGGCTTCGCGACGATCTCGACGAGCTGATCGCATCCAACCCGGCACTTGCCGAGCGGCTGCAAGCCGCGACCGAGGCCTTGCGTGAAAACGTCCGCGAGGCGGTTTCGCAGGCGCTATTGCTCTACGGGCGCGAGGAAGCCGAAAACCTCCGCAACGAGATCCTGCGCAACGCACCGCTGTCGCGGATCGAACCCCGGCAGATCGAACAGATGCGCGCGCTGATCCGCCAGATCGCCCGCCGCCTGCGCGAGCGCTACAGCAAGCCGCGCAAGCGGCAGCGGCGCGGCCATCTCGACGTGCGCCGGACCATCCGCCGCAACGCCGCGTGGGGCGGCGTTCCCTTCCTGACCGCCTGGAAGCGCCGCAAGCGCGACCGGCCGAAGATCGTAGCTCTATGCGATGTCTCGGGCTCGGTGGCGCGCGTCTCCGATTTCTTCCTGCTTCTGATCCACAGCCTGCATGAGGTCGTCTCCGATGTCCGCTCGTTCGCCTTTTCCGGGCATCTGATCGAGGTCAGCGAGGTCCTTGAATCGAAGACCGCGGAAGAAGCGATGGCCGAGATCATGTCCAAGGTCGGCTTCGGCTCCTCCGACTATGGTGGATCGTTCGCCGATTTCGAACGGCAATGGATGGAATGCGTGACGCCGCAGACCACGGTCATCGTGCTCGGCGACGCCAGAAGCAACAACCTCGATCCGGGCGCCGACATCGTTCGCCGCATTGCCGAACGATCGAAGCGGCTGGTGTGGCTCAATCCCGAGGGCCGCATGACCTGGGGCTGGGGCGATTCGGAGATGCCGCGCTATCAGACCTTCTGCAACGTCGTGCGGCAATGCGCCACCGCGCAGCAGCTCGAACGCGCCGTGTCCGACATCGTGGCCACCTACCAATAGCGGGCGGAAATTCCGTCAATGGGCTGTCCGGCTGCTACCTGCGACATCACAAAAACGCCAATCGCTCTGCTAGGACTACCGGCGGGCCGTATTTGCGTGCGATGATTTGACCATCTTGTACCGGTCGGCGCACGTTACCAAGTTCATTGAGGATTTTGCCTGTGACCCCGAAAGTTCTGGTCATGTTCGGTTGCCTTGCGACGGTCTCGCCGGCCGTCGCGCAAGGTGACTTCAAGGCAGCGCCGCCGCAGCTCTCGTTGCTGGCGACCCGCGATCCGCCGGGCGACGCGTGCCGCCGCGTCGATACGTTTCCACTCACCCAGCTTGCGCCGGTGTCCCTGCATCGGACATTTCATGATGATTTCGATGAGCATCCGCTGGCGCACGGACGATGGGTGCCGCACTATTCCGGCGGCGCCGCCTGGCCGGAAGCGCGCTACTGGGGCGGCGACGGCTCCGATTTCAAGCGGCAGACCAAAACCAATGGCGAGCAGCAGATCTATGTCGATCCCCGCTACAGTGGTCGCGCGACGACGCCGCTGGGGCTCGACCCATTCAAGGTCCGGCAAGGCGTTCTCTCGATCGTCGCCAGCCGCACGCCTCCCGAACTCAAATCTGCACTGTTCAACAACGAATATATCTCAGGCGTCCTCACCAGTCAGGGCTGGTTTGCGCAGAAGTACGGCTATTTCGAAATCCGCGCGAAGGTCCCGGTCGGGACCGGCGTCTGGCCGGCGTTCTGGCTGCTGGCCGACGATGGCGGCTGGCCTCCGGAGATCGACATCCTGGAAGGACGCGGCCAGCGGCCCGGCGATCTCGTGATGACGACGCATTGGCGGATCCCCGCGACCGGACGCATCCAATCCTGCGGGTTTGACTTCCTGTTGCCGGATGCCGCGAACAGTTTCCATAACTACGGCATGCTGTGGCAGCGGGATCGCATCATCTATTTCATCGACCGCAAGCCCGTCTCCGACATCAAGGTGCCGGTGGGCTTCGACGATCCGATGTACATGATCGTGAATCTGGCGATGGGTTCGAAATATTTCGGCGGCGTCGGCGTCGTCGACGGGGAATCGCCGGTCATGGTCGAATTCGAGATCGACCGGATTTCCGCCTATCAGATCGATCCGTACCAGTCCGCCAGGATGCTGCAGGGTTCGATGCCGGACCAAACGAATATCACGGGGGACATCAATGCTCGGTAAGTTCTCACGCCGCCACTTTGGCAAGCTTGCCGGGCTCTCCGGCTTCGGAATGATGACGGCTCCAGCGCTGTCACAAGTCAGCCCAGCCAATCCAGCACCCGCTTCGGCCACTCCGGCAAGTTTCCCGAGCGGCTTCATTTGGGGCACGGCCACCTCCTCCTATCAGGTCGAAGGCGCCGTCAATGAAGACGGCCGCGGCCCTTCGATCTGGGACACGTTCAGCCACACGGCGGGCAAGATCGCCGATCACAGCACCGCCGATCGCGCCAACGATCATTTTCACCGCTACAAGGAAGACGTCGGCCTGATCAAGGAATTGGGCGCGAAAGCTTACCGGTTTTCGATCGCGTGGCCCCGCGTGTTTCCCGAAGGCACCGGGACGCCAAACCCGAAGGGCCTCGATTTCTACGACCGCCTGTTGGACGAACTGCTCGCCAACGGCATCGAGCCGTTCGCGACGCTCTATCATTGGGACCTGCCGCAGGCGCTGCAGGATCGGCTTGGCGGATGGCAATCCACCGAGACTTCCAAGGCATTCGCCGACTACGCGGGCTACGTCGCCAAGCGCCTGACCGACCGCGTCAAGTACATCTTCACGGTCAACGAATCCGGGCGGTTCGTGAATTTCGGTTACGGCTACGGCATCGACGCGCCGGGGCTGACATTGCCCAACGCGCAAGTGAACCAGGTCCGTCACAATGTCGCGTTGGCGCACGGGCTTGCGGTTCAGGCCGTGCGCGCTCATGGGCGCGCAGGCACCAAGGTCGGTCCGGCCGAAAACATCGCGGCCTGCGTGCCGGCGATCGATACGCCGGAGAACGTCCGCGCCGCGGAAATCGCCACGCGCGAGTTGAATGCGGGCTTCCTGAACGTGATGCTGGAAGGCAAATATACCGAGGCATTTCTCAAATACGCCGGCAAGGACGCGCCGAAATATACCGAGGAGGAGCTGAAGATCATTTCCTCGCCGATCGACTTTCTCGGCCTCAACATCTACGCGCCGCAATATTACGTCGTCGCATCCGACCGTCCGCCGGGATTCGACGTGCTGCCCTTCCCGGCCTCGTTTCCGCACATGAATTCGGACTGGCTCCGGATCGCGCCGGAGACCGCCTATTGGGTGCCGCGGCTGTCGGCCAAGATCTGGAACGTCGACACCATCTACATCACTGAGAACGGCACCTCGTCCGACGACAAGATTTCCAAGGACGGCAATATCTACGATCTCGACCGCATCATGTACCTGCGCAACTATCTGACCCAGTTGCAGCGCGCGACCGCCGAAGGCGTGCCGGTCCGCGGCTATTTCCTGTGGAGCCTGATGGACAATTTCGAATGGATCTTCGGCTTCGAAAAGCGCTTCGGACTGTATCACGTCGATTTCGACACGCTGCGCCGGACACCGAAGCTCAGCGTGTCATTCTACCGCAATGTCATTGCGAAAAACGCGGTCGGCGCCTGACGCCCTGCCGTGCGACGGCAGAGCGCCAGAGGCGCATTGACGGCAGCGGGCCGTTACCTGCCCGTCATCAGACGTGATGCCACATGAGTTCGAACTGGTTCGGCATGTGACCGATGCTGTGATCCATCATGGCGAGGTCCGCGGGGTTTCCATGATCTGCGGGATTTGTGTGGTCGGCCGGATTGCCCGCATCGGCAACCTGCCCGCCTTGTGCGCCCTGTCCGGCCCCGGCCGGAGCCGCCGGCTGGCCGCCCTGTGCCGTTTGTCCACCTTGCGCGGCCTGTCCGCCTTGCGCGGCTTGCCCCGCATTGGGATCGGAAGACAGACCCGTCGTCGCCGATGCGACGGGCCCGACCGGGATCGTGCCCTGGGCTACGCCGGCAACCGACGTCGCACCCGCCACCGTGGTCGCGGTGCCGACATAGGCGCCGCCGCCGATCGGAATGTTGTTGCCGGACACGTCCATGGCATCGGCGGCAAAGCCCGAGCCGGCGGCCGTGATCTCAGCCTGGTCGGCCGCCAGAGCCGCGCCGGTATCGCCGTTCATGATCCCGGTCAGTCCGTGCACGGCAGCGTTGGTGTCGGCCTGCAGCGTGCCTCCGAGCAATTCATTGTCGAAGCGTGCGCCGAACGTCCCGCCCTGGGATTGATCGAAGGACGCGCCGAACTGCTGATAGTTCTGGATCTCGGTGATCAGGGACGCAAGCTCCATGGCCGTGGCGTTGTTTCCCGCTGCGACATTGGTCAGTTGATTGTTGATGACATTGGCTTCGGCCAGGAACTGAGCCCAGAAGTTGGTCTGCGGCTGGTCGTCCTGGAACTGGGTGATCGTTCCGGGCATACCATTTCCATTGTCGAGATAGGCCGGCATCTCGGCAAAGCCGCCGACGGATGCGGGCGTGCCGTTGCCCCCCGCGGCCATGTTCAACGCCGCGTCGTTCTGAACGATATCGATCATGTCGAGCAGATTGTCGTTGGTCGATCGCGCCGCCGCGTTAGGATCGGTGGCGTATTTCGCGTCGAAATCATTGATTTGCAGATTGATCTGCCCGAGGACCGTCTGGAGGTGGAGGGTCGTCAGCGCGGCGTCGGCGGGCGCCTCCCCCGCTTCGATGGCGGCAAGCGCCGTCGGGTTGTTGACCAGGTTGGTCAGCCCCGTCGAAATCGCCTGCATGTCCGTGTTGAACTGGGTGAGGTTATTCTGGTTCAGCCCGCCGATGGCGAGATCGGCCGCCGCGTTGTAGACCGTGCCGATCTGCGCCAAGGTCGCGTTGGGCGCGGTGGCCGCTGCCAGCGCATCCGCGGCATCGGAGCCTGTCGGAAGCGCCTGGAAGCCGACATTGTTGGCGCCGGTGCCGGTCGGAAACGGGTTGGCACCGAGCGCGGTGGCGAGCGCGGCGTCGCCGTTGATCTCATTGAGAATGTCCATCTGCGTGGTGTGCAGCATCTGCTGCGCCACGGCCGCATCCGCGCCGGTGCCGATCGAGAGCGGCGCTTGCGTCAAGAGCGTCTGCAATTGGCCCTGGACCTGCTGCAGCACGGCCGTGTCGGCGTCCGCCAACGTGAACGCGTTGCCGCTCACGGTTACGCCGTTCGGATTGGCGAGCGCCGCGGTGACGTCGTCCAGCACCGCGGTGATGTCGGTCGTATACATGCCGAGAAAAGCAGGCTGGTTGTTGGCGTCAGCCGGCGTGTTCCACAATCCGCCGTCGAGCAGACGGGTGGCATCGTTGTAAACCGTGCCGGCCTGCGCGAGGTCAGTCGAGAGGTTGATCGCATCGGTTCGTGCGGTCGTTGGCAAAGTGGTCATGTGCTTGCCTCCACGTGCGAAGAAGTGTCGCTCCCACGCGGACGGTCGATCGTTGAGATGTCGCGACCGTGTCTGCAGTTTGCCTCGTCGGCCATCTCAATACGGCAACTCTCGGATACCGATAAAAATATCTCACGCCTCAACAGAACAGCGTGTTCGACGACAAATTCCGTTGATCGGGTTCCAGGCGATTGCGCCTCTTCGCGCAACGATGTTCTCGCGCGCGCACGACTCGCGACGCGGAGCCATGCCGGCGCGAGACGAGCGTAAATCTCACCTTTGCGTGCTTCGAAGGATCAGGGCGCGAGCGTGCCCCCGCTCGACATCCCGATGAATGGGCGCCGGTGTCCGGAAAAGATGCTCAAACGAGAATGAGAGCGCGCCGACGATTTCATTTCGACGTCATCGCGCTCTCGTCTTGGAAACCCTCACCGCTCGACGAAGGCGCGCCGCATCTGATCGATGATCGGCTTGAAAAGGTAGCTCATCATGGTCCGGCTGCCGGTCTGCATGAACACTTCGGCCGGCATGCCTGGCACGAGCTGCTGGCCCGCGAGACGACGGCGCTCCTCCTCGGGCAGCAAGACCCTGACCGTGAAATACGACGAGTTCGACTGCTGATCCTTGCTGGTATCGGCCGACACATACGACACTTGGCCCGCGAGCTGCGGCGTCGTCTGCCGGTCGAACGCGGACAGGCGCACGAAGGCCGTCTGGCCGGTGCGCACCTGGTCGATGTCCTGGGGCTGCAGCCGCGCCTCGATCTGCAGATCGTCCGAATCCGGGACGATGTCCATGATCGTGTCGCCGGCGCGTATCACGCCGCCGATGGTGTGCGCCGAAAGCTGATTGATCAGGCCGGAGGTCGGCGAGCGGATTTCGATTCGGTCGAGCAGGTCGCGCGCGGCAACGCCACGCTCGGAAAGCTCGGCTTCCTTGGCCTGCGCCTCGCCGAGATCCTTGACGACTTCGGTACGAAAATCCTGCTCCGTGCGAACGATCTGGAGCTGGGCCTCCCCGATCTTCGATTTCGTCTCGGCGATCGTGGACTCCAATTGCCCGCGCTCGCCTTCGATCCGCGCCGATTCGCGCTGCAGCGCCGTCAGGCGCGTCAGCGGCACCAGCCGCTTGTCATACAAGTCCTGCACGCCGGTAAGTTCGCCCTGGATCAGCTCCAGCTGCTTCGCCTTGGATGTGATCTGGGCTTCCAATCCCGAGATCTCCTGGGTGAGCTGCGATATCTTGCTCTGCAAAAGATCCTTCTGGCTCTGACGCGCGGTGAAACGGGCCTTGAACAGCGTCTCCTCCGAAGCGAGCACGCTTGCGACGTTCTCGTCCGTCGCCCGAGCCGCCAACTGGCGCGGCATTTCGAAATGATCGAGGCCGTCGCGCTCGGCGCTCAGCCGCGCCAGCTTTGCCCGCACCTCGTCCAGTTGCTTGCTAACCACCTGGAGGCTGGTTTGGGCCTGCGTGGCGTCGAGCCTGATCAGCAGATCCCCGGCTTGAACATGTGCCCCGTTTTGGACCTTGATCTCGGCGACGACGCCACCGGTCGGATGTTGAATGGATTTGACGTTGGATTGAACGACGAGATTGCCCGGAACCACGACGGCGCCCGCCAGCGGCACGAACACCAGCCAGCCGCCGCCGAGCAGGGTCGCGACCAGGAGAACCCGAAGTCCCCTGCGCAATTCGCGTTCGAACGACCAGCGGGCCCGCACCGTCAGGCTGTCGTCGGGCGAGTCGCCCGGAGGCGGCGGCGCGCCGTGGTCGAGCACGAAGGACACGCCGGCCATCAAGCTGGTGCGGGATTTCTCGATCAGCTTGGCCGCAGGCGTTCCGGGTTTCGGTGGACCCGGCAGTTCCGAACCGGGCCTTGCCAATAGCATCGTTTGAGGCGAGGCGGCGGGTCCGGGATTGACCGGCCCGGGCTTTAACAATTCGATGCCGATGCGATCGCCGTGCACGGTCGCCGGATTCTCGCGGCGCGGCGCAGCGACAGCCGGCTCGACGCCCCTCCTCGCCATGATCGGCTCGCCGGGCGGCATCATCACCGGTTCTCGCGAACGCGGAGGACGCATGTCGATCCTCTCGGCCGGCCTCCGTTTCATCATCGCGGGCTCGTCCGGCGCGATCGTCGGGCCTTGCCGACGCGGCCCCCGCGCAGCGTTGCCCTCGAGCGGTCTCTTCGTCATGACGGGCTCGGCCGGCGCGATCGTCGGACCCTGCCGACGTGGCACGCGCGGAGCATTGCCCTCGACCGGTATTTTCATCATCGCCGGCTCGTCGGGCGCAATCGTCGGGCTCCGCCGCCGCGGACGCTGGCCGGCGCTCTCCATCGGCCTCTTCAGGATGACGGGCTCGCTGGGGGCGATGGTCGGACGCCGGCGGCCCGCGCGCGAGGCTTTCGCGCCGAACGACCTTTCATCCCTCTCATCGTTGTTCTCAGCCGTCTTGAGTCCGAACTGCGTCAGCCAAACGTCGATCGCCTTACCCATCCTGCCCTTACGCCGGCGCTTCGGCGCATTGCCGCGCCGATGCCGGTCAAGCTCGAAATTGTCGCGTGGCGCCCGACCGGGCCGGCGGCCCTGCCCGCTGTCGACGAAAGCCTGTCGAAGACGCTGCAGTTCGAGAATCAAGGCCTCACCTTGCGGCCCCACGCCGTCGGCCGGAGGTTCGTCGCTCCAGCCCGGCTCGGAATCGTCGAGACGTCCACTGTTCTCGAAGTGCCTCATCGCTAGACGCTCCCCGTGACAGCGGCGCGGCGCACCGCCGTCTTGGCATTTGGCGGCGGCGCCGGCTGCTGCGCCACGGCTGCGGGATGAGCCGCCGGCGCGGGCTGTCCCCCCGGCGCCCGAACGCGCGCGAAGATCTCCTCGCTTGAGCCGAACGCGATCGATTTGCCCTCATATAGGACCATCGCCATGTTCAACGCGGAAAGCGCGCTCGGACGATGCGAGATCACGACGACGATACTCTTGTTGTGGCGAAGGATCTGAATCGCGCGGCTCAAGGCGTTCTCGCCGTCGGCGTCGAGATTGGCGTTCGGCTCGTCGAGCACGACCAGGAAGGGATCGCCGAACACCGCGCGGGCAAGGCCGATTCGCTGACGCTGGCCGGCCGACAGCGACATGCCGCCCTGGCCGATCCGCGTCGAGTAGCCTTCCGGCAGACGCAGGATGATGTCATGGACTCCGGCGATCTGCGCCGCGCGCAGGATCGCATCCGAGGTCGTGCCGTGGTCGAAACGGCAGATGTTTTCCGCGACCGTTCCATCGAACAACGCGACGTCCTGAGGCAGATAGCCGATGTATCGCCCCAGATCCTCGTTGCGCCATTGATCGATTGCCGCTCCGTCGAGGCGCACGATACCCTGTTGGGCCGGCCATATCCCGACCAGCGCTTTTGAAAGCGAGGTTTTTCCCGACGCGCTGGCGCCGAGCAAAGCCAATCCCGTGCCTGCCTTGAGCGAAAAAGTAACGTTCGAGACAATCGTCTTGTCAGAGCCGGGCGCGCCGACGCTCAGGCCCTGCACCGAAAGCTCGCGGCAGGGACGCGGAAGCGTCACCGGCGGCGTGGCCGGTATCGCCGTCACCTTGCAGATGTCGCGCAGCCGCGCGATGCCCTGACGCGCGGCGACGAGCTGTTTCCAGGTCGAGAGCGCGACTTCGACGGGCGCGAGCGCCCGCCCCATCATGATCGAGGACGCAATCATGACGCCGCCCGACGCCTTGTCCGAGACCACGAGAAACGCGCCGATTCCGAGCATGCCGGACTGCAGCACGTAGCGCAGCACTTTGGCGCCGGAACCGAGATTCGCCGACACGTCGGTGGCGCGGATGTTCTCACGCAGGTAGCGCTCGTTGGCGCGAGCCCAGCGCGCGCCGAAACGGTCCATCATCCCAAGCGCGCGAATCACCTCGGCGTTGCGCTGCGTCGCGTCGGCCAGCACCTGCCGCTGCGCACTGCTCTCCATCGCGGCCTTGGCCGCTCCCCTCGACATCCGCTCCGACATCAGAGTCATGGCGATGATCGTGATCGTTCCGATCAGCGCCGTCAGGCCGATCGCCGGATGGAACAGGAACAGCCCAATCAGAAAGATCGGTATCCAGGGCATGTCGAGGAACGCCGTCGGCCCCATGCTCGACATGAAGGCCCGCACCTGGTCGAGGTCGCGCAGCGGCTGCTGCATCAGCATCGGCTTCACGCCGCGAAGCGGCAGCACGGCGAGCGCATTGTGGATGGCGTCCTGCAGGCCGACGTCGAACAGGGTCGCGACGCGGCACAGCATCCGCGAGCGCAACGCGTCGAAATATCCCTGTACGACATAGGCGAGCAGCACCATCAGCGACAGACCGAACAGCGTTGCGATGTTGCGGCTCGGAATGACCCGATCGTAGACCTGAAGCATGTAGAGCGAACCCGACAGCATCAGTATGTTGATCACGCCGCTGAACAGGGCGATGCCGATCATCCGGCGGGCACTCTCGCGCAGACCATGGGAGACGGGATCCTCGGCCTCGGGCGCCGCCGATGGGTTCGGCGCGTTGATCGACGAAGTAATTTGCGCGCGGCCTGGAACGGCATTCATTCCGTTCGCCTCCCCGATTGAGTCATCGTGCTGTCCGGAACGACGCTGGCAGGTGATACTGACCATTTTCCGGCAACAATGGGACCGATGATGATTCATGCCGGACGCCGCGAGAGAGAACGAAATACCGCTCGTTGTTCCTTAGTTTCGACCGGGGAACAGAAGCCGAGCAGAGCTCGCGTGAGTCGTCTTGCCTTCACTTGCGCGCCAAAAATCAGCGACTCCGTAACGCTCGGAGGTGTCATAGAATCGTCCGGCTATCACCTTGCTTCTGCACCCATTGGCCCCTGTGTCGGCCGAAAGACGCCACGAAGCTAAATAAACCTTTGCACTGCACAGTCGACGGCGCGGGCCGGTCTCTGGCGATACAGGAACAGGAGAGAAACAGCTCGCGGGCGAGGCGAGCGACCAGGGCGATCCATGGATCGGCTCAAAGGCAGCAATCACGCGTACGGTCGGCGGATCGTTCAACCTCAGCTCGGACGTGGCCGGTTGAACATTCTGCGTGTTGCGAAGTGCTCACAGAAGGAGCTCACAGAAGGAGATGACGTCCGCTCGCTGATCCCGGCGAGCTGGTATCTGGGGGACAGAAAGTTTGCGTAAGAGTAACAACGGCTCCTTGCAGAGCATCGCGCGGCCTGAATCGGATGGGTGCTACGCGCGGCCGCATGCCGTGGATGCAATTTGCGCAAGATTTGCGCGTCAGGCTGATACAGGCGGCTGCCGTCTCCTTGAAGAAGGAGCGCGAAAGTGAGGCGCCGCAAGACGGACTACGGAACGATCATCTTGCATTGGCTGGTGGTCGGCGCGACCGTCGTTGCCTTTGTGACCGGTCTTCGTATCGCAACCGAGACGCCCGACCGGGCCTGGCTAAATTGGCTTGATGCGGTATTGCCGCGCGGCAGTGTTTGGGTACCGCATATGGAAGCGGCCGTCGTCCTGACCGCAGTGTCGATCGGTTACGCCATCTATCTCGTCCGTTCGGGACTTTCGCGGCGCGTCGTGCTCGACAAGATTCGTCTGCGAGGCCTCGTCGGCCGCAGAGAGGCACGGTTGGGCTCGATGAGCGTGCTGCTGGTCTGGACCTTTTTCGCCACGATGCTGACACTCATCGTCAGCGGCGGCTTCCTGTATTTCGGCCTGTCGGCCGGCTACGACATGGTGATGATCCACTGGGTTGCGACCTGGGTGATTCCGGTTTTTGCGATCCTTCATGTGCTAGTGCACTACGCCATCGGCCGGTCGTCACAATTGCTCCGCATATTTCGCCCGGATCGCGTACCGCCGCCGCCGCCACGCCTTGATGCTGTTGAATTGCTGACGATGCTGGTGGAGCAATCATCATCGCCGGCGCCCGAGTTTCAGAGCACATCGAAGGCCCCGCTTCAGCCGGCCGAACCACACGAGGCGACGCCCGATCGGCGGGACACACGCAGACCGGCCATGCATCAACATCCGACCATGCAACCCAATTCCAAGAAGCCCGTGCCTCGGCGCACCACGCCACGAAAGAACATGACGCTTCAATCCAATCCTTTCGTTGTGGCTGCGGCTGTTGCGATCACGGGAGCTTCGGCCGTCGTCGCGGCGGATTGGCTGGTCGTCGACAACATGCAGATCCACCGCATCGCCGTTGCCGACGCTCCGATACTCGACGGCGACACCTCCGACCCCGTCTGGCGCAACATCCCGCCGTTCTCGGTGATGACCAGCAAGGGCGATCATTTCGACGGCCGGGGCGAGTCGAAGATCGATATCCGTGCGGTGCACGACGGTACCTGGGCCTACTTCCTGTTCACGTGGGAGGATCCGACGCGCTCGCTCAAGCAGCTGCCGCTGATCAAGCAGGTCGATGGATGGCACCTGCTTCACGAGGGCTATGAGAACGGCGACGAGCATGCCTTCAACGAGGACAAGTTCTCGGTCCTGCTCACGACATTGAACGTCGACCTCGCGGGCGACCGCACTTTCCACGCCAGCCCTCAGCCGATTCCGAATGCGCCCGCCACCATGACGGGCCGCGGTCTGCACTACACGCCGGCGGCGGGGATCTATGCCGACGTCTGGCAATGGAAGGCGACCAGCGGCGGCCCGACAGGCTGGATGGATGACGACCATTTCGGCCCGCCGCTGGATCCGACGCCGCAGCAGGTCAATCACATCGTTCCGTACCGGGGCGGATTCGAGCCCGATCCGGGTGCGGCCAACTACAGCGATAATTTTGTCTTCTCCTTCGACGCGGCGAGCGGTACCCGATACGTCACGCCGCGCCGCCTGCCCAAGAACCTCGCCGCGACCACGGCCGCGATGGGACAGATGACTCTCGATCCAAATGTCGGAGAGAGCGATGGTGCGCGCTGGTTCATGACGGATATGGAATCCGAGCCTTATACGCCGGACCGGGATCGGCAGATTCCCGTCGGCACCGTCCTTCCCGGAGTCATCCTTGCCGGGGAATTCTCCGGCGATCGCGCCGACGTCCGATGCGCGGCCCGCTGGGCCTCCGGACATTGGGCACTCGAGGTGGCACGCCGCCTCGACGTCACCAGCCAATACGACGTGCCATTGAAGACGGGAGTCTTCATGCGGGTCTCCGCCTTCGATCACACCCAGATCAGGCACACCCGCCACGTCCGACCAATTCGTCTCGAGGTGGAATGATGCCGAAGATCTGCAAGGTAACCCTGAACAAGGAAACGTTCTACGTAAACGTTGGTGATCTCTTGCTTGATGGCGCGATCATGAGCGGCGTGGAGCTGCAACATGATTGCCGAAGCGGAATTTGCGGCAGCTGCCGAGTGCGCCTGGTCGACGGCAAGGTCTTCGGCGGCACCGAGGAAGGCAGCGACATGATCTACGCCTGCCAGGCGCGGGTCGTCTCCGACATGAAGATCGTGACCGAGCCCGTCCCCGAGACGGTTTCTATGTCGGCCCGCGTGGTGGAATTGGCGCGCTTGGCGCCCGACGTCGTCGGCGTCTCCCTCGAGCTGCCGAAACCGCTGCGTTATCTTCCCGGCCAATACAGCAAGCTGCAGTTCCGCGGCTACCCCGAGCGAAGCTACAGTCCGACCTATCCGCTGGAGGGAGGCCCCGACGGTCACCTGATGCACTTCCACATCCGCCGCCTCGAGGATGGACTGGTATCGTCCGCGCTGGGCTCGAAAATCCGCGCCGGCCACCGTGTCAAGGTAACGGGACCGCTCGGCAGTGCTTTCTTGAGACTCAAGCATCCCGGCCGCACCGTGCTGGTCGCAAGCGGCACCGGCTTTGCGCCGATGTGGGCGATCGCGGTCGCGGCAATCACCGAGCAGCCGCAGCGGGAGCTCGTGTTCATCGTCGCGGCCCGGAAGCTGCAATCGTTCTACATGCACAACGCGCTGTGCCGGTTGGCGCGGTTTCCGAACGTCACCATCATTCCGGTCGTCTCGGAGCCGCAGAACATCTCTCCGGTCATGCGCTCGGGCCGGCCGACCGACCACATGCCGCGGCTGTCGCCGGACGATGTCGTCTACACCTGCGGCGCACCGGCGATGACCGAGAGCGTCGCGCGGATTTCCAGAGCAGCCGGAGCAAGGTGCTACACGGACCCGTTCACGCCGAGCGCCAAGCCGGACGAAAGCGCGAGCCTGATGACGCGCTTTACCGGACTGTTCGACGGCTCCTCGCGCAAGAACACGGAAGTGTTGCGGGTCGCATAAGGATCGCAACTGAGCGCCCGCGCAATTCCTCAGAAGCTCACGAGACCAACCGGCTCCATCTCGGCAATGCCGTTCTTCAGGCCTATGCCCGCGCGAGCGCGCGGCATAAGGTAGGCGGTCGCGTCGCGCCCGCCATTGTCTTGCGCGGCGCGATGGTGCCGGCTGAATGATGGCGATGGAGACTCCTACGTGAAATTGCTGTGGTCGTCCCGCTCGCCCTTCGTGCGCAAGGTCGTCGTCGTCGCCCATGAGCTCGGCATCGCCGACCGGGTCACGCTGGAGCGCGTCAACGTCACAGCCAAGGAGACCAACGCCGAGGTCATGCACTTCAATCCGCTGAACAAGATCCCGACGCTCCTGCTCGAAGACGGCTCGATCATGATCGACTCGCCGGTGATCGCTGAATATCTCGACGAGACCTATGGCAAAGGCGAACTGTTTCCGCGCGATGCCGCGCGCCGCTGGCCGGTGCGACGGCTGCATGCGCTCGGCGACGGGATCATGAACTTCAATATTTCCCGCCTTGGCGAGAGGGTGCGCGGCGAGCAGGCGTCCGAGGCCTTCGCGACGGCTTTCCTCGCCAAGACCAACGCCACGCTCGATGTGCTCGAACGGGAGACCGATAGCCTCGCGCCGCTGACGATCGGCAGCATCGCGGTTGCGGTGGCGCTTGCCCATCTCGACTTCCGCTTTGCCGAGGACTCCTGGCGCGATCGCCGGCCGAAGCTCGCAGCCTGGCACGCGCGCTTTGCCGAACGTCCCTCGATGCGGGCCACCAAGCCTGAGGACGTCTATTGAAGAATAAGATTCGGACAAGGAGCAGGACATGGGCTGGCAAGTTCCGCCGGCCGGCTGTTCAAGTCCAATGCCGAGCAGGTGGAGAATATCCGCCGCATCATGGCGGAGTTCGACATCCATCACGCGACGCCGCAAGAAGCGCGTCAGCGGCTCGGCCTGCCGCATCCCGCGCCGAAGGTCGCTGCGATGGCGGTCTGAACCGATGTGTGGCAAAGCGCGCGCACGGACGGAGTGACGGCTGATGACGGCGGCCGCCATGCGAAACGGCACCCGCTGGGTGAGCGCGAACGACACGGTTTCGCGCGTCGCGCTGAGCGGCGCCGGCGACGCGCTGCTGGTGCTGATCCATGAAATGGGCGGCACGCTGGAAAGCTGGGACCTGGTCGTGGAGCCGCTCGGCCGGCGGCGGCGCGTGCTGCGATACGACGTGCGAGGCGCCGGCCTGTCGCAAAAGGTGCGCGGCACCTTGTCGATCGAAGTGCTAGCCGCAGACCTTGCCGCGATCCTCGACGCGGCGGGCGCGCCGAAACAAGTCGCGCTGCTCGGCACCGCCGTCGGCGGCGCGATCGCGCTGCAATTCGCAGCGGATTTCGCCGGTCGCACCGCCGCCGTGATAGCGACGTCGCCCGCGACCGGCATTCCTTCCGAGCGGCGGGCCGCGACACTGGCGCGGGCCGATGAACTCGAACGCGACGGCGTCGTCCCCAGCATCGACGAGCGGCTGCTGCGCTCATATCCGCCGGTGCTCCGAACCGATCCCGAGCGGTTCGAACAAGTGAAAGCCAGCCGGCTCGCCTGCGATCCCGTCGGCATGGCGGCCGCGGTCCGCATGCTGGCCGGCCTCGAGATGGACGAGACACTGGCCCGCATCAGCGCGCCGGCCCTCCTTCTCGCCGGCGAACATGATGGCGACCGTTCGCCGGAGGGCGTCGCTGCGGTCGCCAAAAAAATCCGCAACGCGCAGTTCAAGACCTTGCCATCGGGGCATTTCATGGCGCTGCAGACGCCTGAGTTGTTCGTTGCCGAGGTCGAAGCTTTCCTGCGTCCGCTCGCCATCTGAGCGCGCTTACTCCTCTTCTTTCGCAACCTGCGCGACGTCGCCGTCGAGATCCATCGACCAGGCATCCGGCAGCAGGCGATAACCGTCGCCATGCCGCACGACATGGGCGAAGGCCGGGAAATGCAGATGCATGCCGGCGATCGCCTGCCGGTCGGCAGCGACACGTTCGAGGATGGCGCGGCGGGTCGCCACCGCCTTGGCCGGATCGACATCGACGGCCATGGTCACCTCGGGCCGCGCCACCTGCAATTCCTGCACATGCACGATGTCGCCCCAGACCAGGAGTGAGGCGCTGCCGGAGGCGATCATGAAGCCGGTATGCCCCGGCGTGTGGCCCGGCAGCGGCACGGCGGTCACGCCCGGGAACACCTCGCGGCCGGTGAACAGGCGCATCCGCTCGCGATAGGGCGCGACCTGCGCGCGGCCGTCACCGAAGAACATCTGCCGGCGCGCAGGGTCCTCGACCCGCATCATCGCGCCGTCGTCGTGCCAATAGGCATGGTCGTCGGCATGCATCGCGAGTTCGGCGCACGGAAACATCGCACGGCCCTGCTTGTCCGCGAGCCCGCCCCAGTGATCCGGATGCATATGGGTCAGAAGCACCACATCGATCTCATCCGGCGCCACGCCGGCCGCGGCCAGATTGGCCTGCAGGAAGCCGACGGTGGGGCGGACCGGGCCGAAGCCGGTGTCGACCAGAGCCGTGCGCGCGCCGTTGCGGATCAGGAAGCAGTTGGCCGCGGTGCGGCGCGGCGCGGGCCGCAGATTGTCCCGCAGCATGCGCACCGCCTCGGCTTCCGGAATGTCCCTCACGGTCGCCATCGGGGAATCCTGATAGCCGTCGTGCAGCGCGGTGACGATGATCTCGCCGACCCTGCGATGGAAGACGCCGGGCACCTGCTGCATCGGGATTGGCCCGGGCACGTCTCACTCCATCGTTCTTATCAAGACAATTGCGCTCGACTATAGCTGCCGAGCCATCGCGGTAAAGCAACGCGCGGACGCGGCTCGCTCGAATAATGCGGCGCTCGATTGAGGGAATCTCAACGCGGCATCCGAGCCGGTCGCTTGATGTCGGATGAAGTGGTCCGGCGCGGACCGGATACCGGCTGGCTGGGGCGGGAGGGATCGAATCGGGAGAACGCTACAACTCAGAAGCCCACTATCAAGGCTGGCGGGTCACGCATGGTCGCGGGAGACCGCTACACCGCATTACCCGCTACGGAGGAAGCACTATTTTCTTATCGTCGGCGAGCAGCTTAATCGTTGCGCGACGTGGTGACCTCGCTAACAGAAGTGGCGCCCCATACATTGCTGCCATCGCCAATCATCCGGCCCTGTGCCGACCGCCCCGAACACCAGCATTCCCTGATATTCTGAGCTTACTCCTTGACGCGCTTCAGCAGCATATAGGTGTGATCCGTGTATTTCTCCGTCCGGAAGGCTTTGGGCCGATCGCCGTCTGTTCCGACACACAGCTTGAGCGCATCTCCCTTGAGTTCGTAGATTCCCACCTGACGGCGGCTGTTCAAGATATCAATGTGAGCAGGCATGAAGCTGGTATCAATCGCAAAGCGAGTTGGTGATGCCCCCATAACCGATACGGTTTCGCCAACGAAGACAACAGTAAGCTTTTCCAGCACTCCTGCCGGTGGCGGTTCCCCGTTCGACGTAGCCTCGACTGCGCGCCACTTTCCCTGCAGGGTAACCTTGTTTTGCGCCCCAGCGTTTCCGGGCAGCGACACGCTGAGGAGGAAGGCAAACAGCAAGATGAAACGACGTTCCATGAGACAAGGCGCCCCTTCGCGGTTGGTCGGAACATTGGAGCCAAGCACAACGGCCGCTTTGCCCTTGCTGTGGCGAAGATGTCAGGTCGATCACCGTGGCTTCGAGGCCAAATCGATTGTGCTATTTGATTGAACCGCTGCCTTCGCTTGCATCATCGAAGATGCGCCCATGTGGGGTCAAGCTCTGGGAATCCATATCTGGCGCTCCCGTCTGCGGTCGTCCAACCTGCCGCAAGGGGAAAATCGACGTCCATGGAGTCCGAATGTTGCACGCGCAAAAAGGAACCGAGGAATGGCCACTTCGGACGATCCTCAGCAGCGTGAAACGCTGCGAACGGCCTTCGAACTCTTGCAGTTGCGCCGCAACATCGAGAACCAGATTCGCGGTAGGAGCAGAGATGCATGACCTATGACCTGCAACTGTTTGACATCGATCGAGGGGCCAATCTGGAGGGGGTGTTGCAAGCGCGCGAACAGGAATTGGTGGCCAAGCATCAAGACATGCTTCGAGACATGCTCAATGCGCAATATGTGCTGCCTGAGTTACACCAGCGCGTAGCAGAAGAGCTTGCGGATCATTATATCGTGCTCGATCGGGTCGACGCCGATAGTGGTTTCGTCGAACTTACCCACGAGCAGTATGGCATTCAGATTTCAATTTTTGACACCGAAATCGCCGTCACTGTTCCGTACTGGCACCAGGGCAAAAAAGCACGCTTGGTCTGGGAGGAAATATGGCGGTATCTAACGCTGATCGAGGCTGAAACCGGATACCATACTGTGGACCCGCAAGTTGGGCTGGTGTTGGATTTATCGTCGGACCTGCCAGCAGTATTATCAGCATACGCTGAAGCAATGAGCGCAATGAGACGCACATTGCGCTAAATACGGATTGGACCGTCTCAGTACCCTAACCCGATTTATTCACGAGGCTGCTTGAGAGGAGCGCTGAGCAGCGACCGAGGCGAGGACGAGCAGAACGACGAAGTGCGGCGTACCAGAAGCAGACCCCTTTCACCGAGGGGCGCCGGGAGTTACTTCAAAGCATCTTTTTGGCGCCCGGCGGCTTCGCAACGGCGCGCATCGGAGCAGGGCTGTCGAGCCATATCCTACACCAAGTCTCCTACACCAAGTCTCCTACACCAAGTCGCGGAGGTTCAGGGCCGATGCAGTACATCGATGTCAAATGGCTGCATTCGCATCCAGAAGAACCAATACGCCTGGTCTCGGAGATTGGGCCGGATCGCTACGAGACGAGAAAAATCGAGTTCTGGTCGGATGGCCGTGTCGGGTATGCCTCGCAAGCAGGCGCTTCCGCGAATACTTGTCTCGGCGATCAGCCGGTTCCGGCGCTGGAGGAGATCAACGCAGACGTCGAGTTCAGCGGGGAGGAGATCGACGCGGCAGCATTCGAACTACTCTGGCGTCAGCATGTCACGCAGCGCTTGAGCGATGCCCCCGAGGCAGACTGCTGACGCTGCTACCTGCGGACCGGGAAAGAGGAGATGCTCCAACCGTGAGCCGACACACCAGCACACTCGATCACATCCTTGCGCAAGCAAAACCCAGGATTGCTCGACACTGG